>Ga0114977_10000548_pt1 | contig 25022 bp, 32 predicted proteins | sample S_130805_MF_Meta_FD_87026 | JGI IMG/M metagenome (GOLD analysis project Ga0114977, IMG submission 87026) | Freshwater microbial communities from Lake Simoncouche, Canada to study carbon cycling - S_130805_MF_MetaG | ecosystem: Environmental > Aquatic > Freshwater > Lake | place: Lake...
ACCGCCTTGCCGAGCTCGGCCTCAATGGTCTTGGCCATGGCGTCAGGCAGGCGCGTCCAGGGGCGGCGCACCAGGTCCCACCACACGGACTTGCCAGGCTCGCCGGAGCGGCGCTTGGCCTTCGCCCACTTGATGATCAGGCTGTACGGCGCCCCAGCGAACAGCTCGCCCGCCACAGTGCCGGCGCCCGATGGGCGGATGCTCGCCGCGAGCAGGTTGCGCGACTGGCCGGTCCGGATGGGCCACTTGTCCAGCGCGTTGGCCACAAACGGGGTGAAGTGCTCGTGGAAGGCGCGGCCGACGGCAGGCGCCGCAGCGTCCATCCACGCGATCGTCGCCTCCTGCAGATCGTCATCGATCGACATCCACAGGCCTTCGAGGGACCGGCGGGCGACCTCCGGCTTGACGCCCAAGGCCTGGAGGTTCTTCCAGCTCGCGGCGATTCGGCCGACCTCGGACAGGCCGCCGTCGCCGGTGATTGCTGCACGCACGCGCTGGGATTGCGTGGAGAAGAGCGCGCGGGTGCGTTCAGCTTGCGTTGCCACCGTGCCCTCCCAGGCGCTTGAGCCCTTCGAGCTCCCTGTTGAACTGGGCAAGCTCCTGCGCGTCCTGCCTGTCCCGGTGCCGCACACGCTCGAGCGCGAGCAGCGTCGTCACCGCCTCAGTCGATGCCGTGTGCGCCCAGAACGGGTCAAGGCCGAACCTGATCGAAAGCTCGATCAGGTCTCGCTCGACACACCCTGGGCGCCCAAGTTTCCCACCGCCTCCTCGATCGCAGCCTCGGTCGGGATGGCCTTGAGCCACTCGCCGAACACCGCAGCCCCGGCGGCCTGCACCTCTGCCATCTTGAACCCGCGGGTGACCACGAGCTCCTCAAGGGCAGCGTCGGCGATGGCGATCACGTCGTGGTTCAGCAGCCGCGGGTTGGCTGGCGCTGCGTGCTTGCCTTTGGCGTCAGTCGGCCAGCCGTACACGAGCGCCGCGAGGCCCACCGCGTAGTACTTGCCCATGTCGCCGCCCCAGGTGTCGCGCAGGCGTGAGACCACGCCCAGCTTGGCCTGTTCGACGACGAGGTCCTTGCCTCCGATGCTCACCACGACTTCGGACATGTCGATACCCCTGGTCGGCCGTCAGGCCGTAAACGTGCAGCCAAACGCCTGGAAGGTGACTGACACCTTGACGTTGTCGCCGGACTCGTCGACCGAGCCCTTGAAGCGGCAGTTGTTGAACTCCGCCGTGCCACCGACCCCGCCCATGGAGATCACGTAGCGGAGCTTGTAGGTCAGCGGGCCAAAGGCGCCAGCGTTGACCGTCGTGAACGAGGCGGCCGCGCCGGTCCCACGCAGGATGTCGATGGCCGTCGCGGTCGATGCGTCGGTGATCGCGCCCTTGGGCAGGTTCAGGGTGAACGAGCCCGTGATGGGCTGCTCCGGCCCGTACACGTAAGCCACGAACACGTCCCGCTCGAGGACGGGCACGGCGTCCGCGTTGTTCTCCTGGAGCGCGTCGGCCTTGAAGTCGCCGACGTCCGCGAGGAGCTGCGAGATCGCGGCACCGTCGAGGGCGCGAAGCTGGCAATAGCGCTTGGTCACACGGGACATGTCAGACCTCTCAGGTGTCGCGCAGGAGGATGGTGACCCGGTAGGACGCGGACGCCGAGCCGGTGTTGGTGAGCGTCATCACCTTGTTGGTGCTCGTGATGGCGATGCCCTCATCGGACGTCACGCTGAACGGGCCGGTGCTCACCGGAATGCTGTAGGCGGAGCCGAGCCCTGTCCAGCCGTTGGTCGCGTGCGGCGTGAGCGTGCCCTTTCCGCCCGGCGTCACGCACCAGATCGCGAACGCGGCCACGTAGTCCGGCGTGAACTCGCCGGACGGCCCGTAGAGCTGCCCGAGGTTCATGTCCTGGGTGCCGGAGGCAGCGACGGTAAAGTCGACCGTGAACACCTTGTTGGCCTTCCCGGAGGTCGAGCCGCTGTCCACGCGCCACTCGCGCTCGAACGGGATGGCCACATCCGGGAACGGCGCCGTGGAGTCGAAGAGGAAGGTGCCTGTCAGACGAAGCTGGTGTCCCATCAGAGGTTCTCCGGTCGGGCGGTAAGGGTGAGCTGCACCACGTAGGTGCCCTGGGTCTCGCCCAGCATGTCGATCGCGTCGGTCGTGACGTCGACCGTCCCGGCAACTGGTTCCTCGAACGAGAGCTCGATGAACTCGCCGAGGTCGAGCGCGGCGTCGCGGTCAGCGACCTGGTCCACGTTGTTGGCCCGGATGATGTACCCGACCTGCAGGATCATCGAGACGTTGCGCGCGTGGTGGTGGCGCTGGCGCTCCTCCGCCTGGACGCGCACGACCTCGAGCGCGAAGGCGAGGTGCCCGTCCACGAAGCCGCCGTTTTTCTCGTCGAGGTACAGGCCTTCGCGGAGACGAGCGGTCGATCCGACCTGTCGGAAGGCGTTGACGTCGAGGCCCACGAGGTGGGCCGCGATGGCGCGGCGGACGTCGGAGGCCCTCATCCGAGCACCCGCCCCAGCCTGCGGTACCGACCTGCCGGTGCCGAACTGCGCACGATGTTGCCCATGGGACCGCGCAGCAGCGCGGCGACGTCCGGCGTGCCGTTCTCGTCGTGGTCGACGGAGAAGCGGACGTCGCGCCAGGCCTCGGCCGCGAGCCGCTTGTGCTCGTCGTGGGCACGGGCGTAGCGCTCGTTGGAGATCGTCAGGTTCCGGAACACCGCGGCCAGCGCGGCGAACCGAACGTAGGGAGCGAGGCTGGAGATCTCGACGATCTTCTCGGGCCACGTCCCGCTGCCCCGCAGCTTGATCAGCGTGTCGGCCCAGACCTCGTCGATCCAACCGTCGAACGAGGCGGCGGCCGATCCGAGGGCACGCTCGAGCTCAGGGTTGGACCCGAGCAGGTCCGTCTGGGTGACCGGGCAGTGAAGCGCACGGCGCGCCAGGTAGGCGTCGCGGCGCGGGCGGTACACGACGCCGCCGATCGTGACGTCCCACTCCTCCACGTAGCCGGCGCCGTAGGCCAGCGTGGAGGGCAGGCTGCCGGCGACCGTCTCAAAGGTGGGCACGCCACCCGTGATGGTGGCGGTGCCAGAGGACACCGACGCGCCGGTCGGCGAACGCAGCACGAACGTGGTGGCCGAGGGCGTCACCAGCGCGCCAGCGATGCGGGCCTCCAAGCGGGACACATGCGCAGCGCCACGCTCGTACACCTCAGGTGCACGAACACGGAACGCAGCGCCGACCTCGCTTGGGATGGGCATGGATCAGGTCAGCGTGATGATGCTGACGCAGACCAGGGTCCACGTAGTGCCGTCGCACATCAGCTTGGCCGCTCGGTTCTGCGGGATGGAGGCGATCGTCGTGGTGTTCGAGTCCTCCTTGACGGTGATGGTCTCGGCCGCGTCGGCGTAGTTGATGATGTCCACGACCGCGCCCTTCATGTCGAGCTCCGGCCACAGCAGCACCGTGCGAGCCGCACCGCCCGGGTCAAGCTGGAGCAGGTTGCAGTTGTGCGTGGGCAGCGTGAGCGTCAGCGTGCCGGTGAGCGTCTGGAGTCCCAACTGGGACACGTTGGCTCGCGCGCGGTCAGCTTGTTCGGTGATGGAAGGGTACGGCAAGGAGGCCTCCTATCGGCTCTTCTTCTGGATGGCGTCGACGACGCGGGCTTTTGCCTGCTCGTGGGTGATCTGGCCGTTGCCAGACTTCTGCTCTTCCTGCCGGAGCGCTGCAGCCGTGCGCTCCACCGCCTCGCGGCTGGGCTGGCGGCCGCCGCTCACGACGCCGCCTTGCGCTTGGGCGCGGCCTCAGACTTGGTGGGGATGACGGCCTTCGCCGCCTGCTCGCCACGCGTGCTGTAGCGCTGCTCGCGGCTCGCCTTGGCGGAGTCGCTGAGGTTCTCGTCCCGCTGAGTGGCGACGAGGCGCTCGCCGAGCTGCTCTTTGTAGTCGCGCAGCACCGCCGGCATGGGGTGCGACACCTTGCCCTCGGCGACCAGCCAGGCGCGGAAACGGTTCCATGCGGACCGGTCCGTGACCATGGAGACCTTACCGCCGAGGCCACGCTCGATCTTCTCAAACGCCGTGTGCCAGCGCTTGCCGCCGCCGCGCACCTCGGTCGACCGCACCAGGGAGCCAGGGGCTACGCCCTCGGGGCACAGGTCCGCAGGCACCGTGGTGTCCATCGGCAGGATGAACTGCCCTTGGTCGCGCAGCCGCTGGATGGCAGCGCTCCACGCCAGCTCGGCGCGGTCGCCCTTCTCCAGGGTGCGCACACCGGCCGCTCCGGCCTGGAGCAGAAACGGCGCAAAGGCAGGCACCCAGGTGGGCTCCTCCATCCCCTCGTTCACCAGATCCCAGGACCCTCGCTCGAGCGGCCGGTGGATCAGGAAGAAGTACGGCGACGCCGGAATGTCGGCGCGCTGGTCGCCGGCGATTCCAGTGAGGTCCGACTCGATGGACGTAGGGATACCCATGGGACTGCTCCTTCAGGTGGCGGCGCGCCGGGCGCGCCTCAGGGTCACGCGGACTGGTTGCGCCAGAGGAACGCCGGGATGACGTCCGTCGACAGCTGGCCGATGCCCGCAAACAGGTTGGCGTCGATGCGCTTGGTGGCCTGTCCGCCACGCGTGTCGCGCGTGATGACCATGCCGAGCTCATCCACGAACACGGGGTTGGCGTCCTGGATGTCGCCGACCGCCGAGGGGGAGGCCTTGGCCCAGCCCACAGCGCCCTTCTGCCAGATGCCGCCGAAGTAGTCCGAGCTGGACAGGGTGATGTCCTGGGATGCGTAGAAGTCGATCCCGAGGAACGAGAAGCGGTAGCCGCTCTGGCTCTGGATGGACTGGTCGGCATCGAAGCGCTCAGGGAACTTGAGCGCCGTCTCCGAGCGCGCGCTGGCACGGATGTGCTTGAGCTGCGTGCCGTGGAGCAGGGCGACGAGGCCGACGGAGGCATCGAAGCCGGCGTAGTCCTCGAAGGCAGCGCGAGCGGCGATGCAGTCGTCGACGTCAGCGGTCGCCGCAGCGTCGGCCACGTTGCTGCCGAAGCTGGCCGCGATGTGCGCGCAGAGGAGGCTGCGCAGCTTCTTGCTCGCCGAGGACACCAGCGTGCCGGCGATGGCCTCAAGGGTAACACCGTCGCCCGCCAGGATGGCGCGGGTGAACGACTCCTCGAAGGCCAGGCCGTGCCGGCCGATGGAGATGGTGTCCATCGCCGCGGACATGGCCGACGGGGAGATCTGCTCGGTCTCGGAGCCCATCGTCGTGAACGACGCGCCCCAACCGATGCCACCGACCCGGCGCTTGGCCATGGTGTCGGAGCCGCCGCCCGCGAGGTCGCCCCAGAAGTCGAGCAGAACGCCGGCGTCGAACTTCTCCGCCGCCACCTGCAGGATCATCGAGTCGAGGAAGTTGTACGACTGGCCGAGGAGTGCCTCAGAGCCAGCGTGGGTGCCAGGAATGCCGATGCTCGTGACTGCCATGATACGTCCCCAGGCGCGCGGTAAAACCACGGTTTGGCGCGGGAACGCTGATCACGGTTCAGCTCGACCTGGGGTGCGCCGTTGACACTTTGACGTGTCTATGCTGCAACGGTACCCCAGGCCTCTTGACCTGTCAAGCCTACTTCGCGTTCTGCGAGAGAAACTCGCGGGCCTCTTTGACCTTGCCCTCGGAGACCATCTGGCGGTGCGTGGCGCGCACCTGGTCAGCCGTGAGAGCGCGCGACCCGTCCGGTGGGCGGCCTGGCGCACCGACAGGGGGCCGGGGTGGCGGAGCCCCACCAGCCCCTTGGCCTTGCGCTCGGGTATCGGGAGCGCCGCCAGGTGCGGGTGGGGCTGCCTGGCTGAGCAGGGGCCCGACCAGCGGATCGTTCGCGGCGTGCTCGCGCAGCCAAAGGTGCAAAGGGATCGCCTCGCCCTTGTCGTCCTTGGGGTCGAGCGCACCGTGCAGGCGGGTGATGCGGTCGCGCAGTGCCTCCTTCTCCTCACCGACGAGGCCTGCGGCACGGAAGGCCTCGCCGCGAACGGACTCCTCCTTGAACGCGAGCAGCTCACGCTGGGCCGTCTCCGCGACCTGGGCGAGCGGCCTGAGCGTGCCGATCTCTGCGGCGAGCTCGCCGAGCTGGGTCCGCAGCTCGCCGACGACGGTCTCGTGCTTGGCCTTCTGCTCTGCGAGGCGCTCCCGGATGATCCGGTCTACCTCTGCCTGTGGCACCATTCCGTCGCTCATGCCGATACCCCTTGGTTTGCGATGACCTGCTCGTCAGCGGCGATGCGCTGCAGCTCTCGGATGGCCTGATCCCGCGACAGGCCAGGGCGCCGGCGCATGAGCACGTCGACGCGCGAGGTGATGCCCAGCGCGATCTCCTTCTCGTCGACAGCGAGATCGGCTGCCACCTCCTGGGAGCTCAGCTCGATCTCGTCGTAGAGCACGCCGATCCCCTCGGCGGATAGGCCGAGCAGGTGGGCCGCAGTTCGGAGACGGTGCTCATCTGCACGACGCGCGAGCGGGCCACGCCGGCGCTGCTCAAGGCGCTTGGTCTCGTTCGTGATCGTGAGCGCGGCACCGGACGCCGGATTGGCCCCGGTACGCATCGCGTCAGACGGGGTGACGCCCATGTCCTGCGCAAGGTTGGCTATGTACTTGTCGGTGTAGGCGCTGAGCGCCGGCAGCGTGTCGACCTCGCCGACCTCAACCACCGATGGCTGCGTGCCGGGGCTCGTCGGCTCCAGCGCCAGGAAGGCGCCGGGCTGCGCGTCGAAGGTCTGGACGGATGCGCCGTTGGCGTCGTGGACCGTGCGCGTGTTCACCGGCTTGCAGGCGATCATGAGCGTGACCTTTCCGGTCGCACGCAGGGCTGCCACGTTGGTGGCCGTGGAAAGCATCATCGCCATGAGCGAGCCGCGCGCCGCGCCTCCGCCTCGCTTCCAGTTCCAGAGGTCGCCGGTGTCGTGGGACCGGTCGATCGCCCACGGCATGTAAGGACGGCCGTCCGCGCGAAGGTAGGGGTAAGCGCCGAGGCCCGGTATCACCTGCTCGGTGAGGTCCTCGCCGAGCTGCCCATCAGGACGCGCCTCGACGATGCGGTACACCGGGGCCGCAAGGTCGCGGACATCCCACTCAGACCAGGCGTATAGCTCCTTGGGCTCCGCGCCGAGCACCGACGCAGTGACTACGCGCAGCTGCCGGAAAACCGCCGGCCGCGCCGGGTGGCGCCCTGCGACTGCCCAGCACTGGTGCGCTGGGACGACGTGCAGGATCAAGTCCGCGTCGCCGTCCTCATCCTCAACCATCAGCTCCAGCCGGGTAGCTACGGATCCGCACGCGTAGGCCAGGAACTCGGCATGCTGTAGCCCTGACCAGACGGCGCCCATCTCGTCGTTGAGCCGGTCTGCTACCGACTGATCTGGCGCCACCACCATTGGCGCGCGACCGTAGTGACCCGGCGTGGAGAGCGCGTGCGACACCGACGCGAGGGCGTTCCTGGCGCGGTCGGGCTCGCCCCAGGTGAGCAGCACCTCCGGCGAAAGGTAGTCCTTGAGGTGCTCGTCCAGCACCTCCTTGGAGTCCTCCATCGCGATGTCGTAGCGCACCGACTGCGATTGAACGCGCCGCTGCTCATCGGGGGGAAACACGGTGTAGAACGGTTGAAGCATGGCGCGATGGTACCGCGAGCGTGTTGACCTGTCAACCCCTCAAGCGTTCAGTGCCGCGACGGGCGATGGCCGCTTTGTGCCCGGATCCGGATGAGGTCTCGCGACTGCACGCCGCGCTCGAGGATGTAGCGGCCGGCGTCGAGCACGTCCTTCAACGGGTCGCGCGTGTCGCCCTTGAACCGCTTGCACGCCTGCACGAACTCGGCGCACCGAGGGTCGATGGTGAGCCGGTCCTCGGCGAGCATCGCGTTCAACAAGTGGAGGCCTGCGACGACGCTGCCCTCGCCCTTGATCGGCGTGTGGATGAGCTTGGCCTCGTCGGCGTTGGACGACACCCCGGACTGGTGGAGCAGCTGCAGGCGCAGCTGCTGGTTGTTCTTCGCCTTGAGCTGGCGGCCCTCGCCGGTGTCGCGGTCGCCGATCCACTCGTCCACCGCCTGGTAGGACAGGCCTCTCCGACTGAGCATCGCCAGGATGTGCTTCGCGTCGTCGGCCGGCGACGTGATGTCGGGCAGCGCCACCTCGTCGAGGTACCAGCCGCGCACGCGCGACGGGTCGTTCCGATGCTCGAGCGCGAGCAGCACCGCCCGCTGCTTGCCGGGCACCAGGCCGTGGTCGATGCCGACGCCGAGCCACGCGCCAACGAGCTCCGACACCTGGATGGGCCGGATGTGCCTGTCCTCGAGGGCGGTGAGCCACCTGTCCGTGGAGACGGTCTCCCAGCTCGCCCCGATGCGCAGCGGCCTCGTGACCTCTGGCATGCCGCGCGCAAACTCGTCGATCGCCTCCTGCGGCAGGAATGACTCGACGTAGCCCTCGGCCCAGGCCGCCTCGGGCGACATCGGCACGTGGTGCTCGGAGAAGTCGCCAGCGTCGACGAGGTTCCTTAGCCAGCGCTGGTCCGGCATGTCGAGCGTGGGCGTGAACGTGATCGTGAACCACCCGCGCTGGCGGAGCACGCGAGGCCACAGCTCGTCGTAGATGGCCTGAGGCACCGGCTCGTCGGCAAAGACCGCGTGCAAGGTGGAGCCCGCCATCGTCTGCGGGTCCTGCTCGTAGGTGCGGATGCGGATGACCGACCCGGCGCCTGGCCCGCGCACAAACGGGATCGTCGGGTACTTCTGCCCGCGCAGCCCCTTGCCGCGCACAAAGCGCACCTTCGGATCGATCTCGTCCTTGGGCAACACCTCCCACAATTTCTCCAGGATGCCGCCGTCCTGGCTGAGCTGCTCGAGCGAGGTGGAGATCAGCACCACGTTGATCGGGCCTGCCCACGGCCGCGGCTTGAACGGGTCCGTGCCACGGACGAGATCCACGATCTCGTGGCACACCGCCCAGGTCTTGCCCACCTGGTTCGCCGCACGCGCAAGGCGCTTCCTGGACCGGTCCGCGCGGAACGTCTTCTGCCACTGGCTCCACCTCGCGAACGAGGCAGGGTCCTGCGCCACCGCCTCAGCGGAGGCGTCGAGCGCCTCGAGCAGAACGCTCACGCCAGCTTCCGGCGCTTGAACTCTGCGATGAAGATCTCAGCGTGCGCAGCAGGCATCACCACCGCCGCCTCGCGCAGCTTGGTCTCCAGCTCGGAGGTCGACAGGCCGGACCTCTTGCGGTCGGCGTCGAACGCGGCGCGCAGCTGGCGCCACACCTCGTCCTGGTACTTCATCAGGTTGACGAGGGCCGTGTCGGACTGGATGCGCGCGATGGTGAGCTCGACCGCCATCCACTTCTGCAGCCAGTACTCGGTCGCCGACTGCTCCGTGATGCTCGTGTCGGTGCCACGGTCGGCGCTGCCGCCGGACGGGAACTGCACCACGTTGGATCCGCGGGGCTTCCGGCCCTCCTGCTCCTCCTGCCACCAGCGCTTGAGCGTCGGGCGTGACGGCATGCCGGTCCGGCGAGCGATGGCACCCCAGCAGGGCACGCCGTCCTCGGACTCGGCCGCCGACTTGCGCAGTGCTTCGATCGCGGAGGCTCGCTGCTCCTCAGGAAGTGACCTTTTCGACATTACGGGGCCTCCCCATCGCGCGAAACGTCCGCTTTTCCGTCCAGAGCGCGCGCGCAAGGCAAGACGCTAGGGCCCCCCGGGGGGGTCGCCATTCGGAGACATGGGGGTACCCCTGCCATGGTGTCCTCCTGGTCAATCATCACCGGCAGGTCTTGACCTGTCAACCCCAACAGGTCGCAGTCGCTCTCCACCCCGTGCAGCACCACCACGTCGTCGAGCGCGTCAGCCCAGTCCTCGACCTCCATCGTGAGGTAGGCTGCCGTCCTCACCGACAAGTAGCGGACACCTCGCCAGCCGCTGCCATAGGCCAGGACGCCGAGCGCCGGGTAGCCGCCGCTGGTCTCCAGCCCTTGAGCCGTGTCGTTCATGTCCGCGCTCATGCCGCCACCTTCGCAGCCTTGCGCCGCTCCTTGGCCTTGCGCTTCGCCCTGTCCCCTGCCGCCTCGTCAGGCACCCGCGTCGGGTCACCCTCCCGCCGCAGCGCAGCCGTCCCGATCCAGATGGCGTCGGCCTCGTCCTGGCCAGCCGTGATGCCGTAGACTGCCAGCGCAGCCGCCACCATGCCCCGCTTCTCCTCGGCGCCGTTGTCGGTGGCCGCCAGCTTCGCCTCCTGCACGGACACGAACGTGTAGGCGGTGCAGGCATCCTCACAGGCCGACGTCACCGAGCCCATGATGGCGCCGTAGACCTGGGCGGCCTGCGTGCCTGCGTGCCGCCTGACCTGCTCGATGGCGACGACAGCACCAGGATGCCGGTCGAGCAGCTTCAACACTGCCTGGCTTGCCCTGACGCCCCGCATGCCGAAACCCTCCCAGGCGTTCGGCTTCAGGTCGATCTGCCCGCTCTCCAGCACTGCGTCGCCCTCGACCACAGCCCACCCCAAAGAAGTTCCGATGTCGATGCCGATGACTCTCACGCGACCTCCATCACGTACCACTGTGGCACGCACGTACCATAGGGGTGGCACGTGGCTTGTTTCGGTTCAAGGTTAGGTTTAGAGATATGATCCACTGATCCACTAAAAACACCATCCCCCGTAGAGAGCGGCGCTGCGGATGTGAAAAGACCATCCACGGAAGGGATTTCCTATACGAGTCCTGTTTGAAGTGGCACAGTGGTACATTGGCCGAAACATAAGCTTCGGACGCAACAAGCCACGTGCCACCTAGGTGGATCACACGTGCCACAGTGGTACGTGGCGACCTACTCATCGTCGCCCTCGCCAGCCCGGATCGTCGCCCCAACGAGGTCTAGCGCCTCTCGGGTGACCCGGTACATCCTTACTCTTTCGAGGGTGCCGGGCATCGACGTTGGGTAGCCGAGGTGTGGGCCGGTCTTGACCAGCCACCCTCGATCGGTCCAAGCGCGGAGCACGGCCATCGGCTCGTGGTTCTCGCGCTTGAGCCAGGAGGTAACCTGGCCCTGGCTGAGCGCAAGCCACCGCCAACCCTCGTGTCGCTCGATACGCCCGATCCACTCCGCGCCACCCGCCGGGTGGAGAGGCCTGATGTCCTGCTCTCCGCTGCGGCGGCCACCCCACGTCGCCAGCCTGCCGGGCTGCGCCAAAGCCCACAGCGCGAGGCCCCGCAGCGCCGCCGCCGGGCGGTCCGCCGCCGCGACGCCACCGCCGACCTGCGCCGCCAGGAAGCTCCAGACGTCGACCTCGGGCCGCGGCACGCTGAGGCCGTCGTGGAGCAGCTCGGCGGTGAGCTGCAGCACGGCGACGTAGACGCAGACGCGCCGCGCCATAGGGCTCCCGGCGGCCTGTCCGAGCTGGGCAACCCGGGCGTCGAACCGGGCGCGCAGGGCGGTGCGCTCATCGTCGGTCATCTGCACCAAGCGGTGCACCACCGCCGGTCCCAGGTGGCCGTAGTGCAGCGACGTCCCCCACCGGATGTGCTCGGCGTCCTCGGCTGACCGGAGCGGCGACCCGTAGAGCGGCAGGCACCTGGCGCGGGCGCCCTCGTCCTCCGAGTAGCTGGTGATGGAGGCCTCGCCCGTCGAGAGGACAACGGTCCGCCACTCCGCGACCTGCTGTGTCCCCTTGATGGAGGCGCGCCCCTTCCCGCTGCCGTTGGCCAGCATGTAGAGCGCCGAGGCGATCTGCGGCCTGTCCTTCAACGGGACCCGGTTCGACTCGTCGAGGCACAGCGGCATGTCGGTCAGCGCTGCGGCGTCGCGCTCGATGCTCGACACCGTGGCCTGCCAGGACCGCAGGTAGCGGCCGTCTCCGGGCTCGCCCCAGACCGACGCGGCGAGGCGCAGCACGGACGTCTTGCCGTGGCCTGACGAGCCGTGGATGTCGACGATGAAGTTCGGCGCGTCGAGCACGCGCAGCATCGGCGCCGCCGCCGCGGCGTAGAGCGCCACCCACGCCACCGGACTGGCCTCGATGTGCTCCAGCACCTCCGTCCAACCCTCCATCGTCCCCTTCGGCGCGCAGGCCTTCGCCAGCTTGGACAGGCCGGGGTCGTCCTCGATGAGCAGCGCGATCTCCTTGCGCTGCTTCTCCGGCGCGATGAGGGCCTGTCCGGCGAGGAAGTGGCTGGTGCCCTTGCCCTGCCAGCCCATGTGCGTGGAGGCGTAGCCGCGATCCAGCCCAGGGTTCGCCGCTTCGAGGCTCGCCAGCCACCGCACCATGGCGCCGGCGTTCTCCGAGTTGATCGGCGAGCCCGCGTTCTTGCCCAGCGCGGTGAGCTCCCTGGCGCTCGTGACGACGCCGCGCGACACGCGATGCACCGACCACGTCCCGTTGTGCGGCCAAGCCAGCTCCATCCACGCCGTCGAGGCGCCGAGCTCCGACCTGGTGCCCAGGATGACCACCGGCGCGTGCGCTGCCCTCCGCGCCGTCAGGGTGCCCTCCGGCGTGCGCTTGAGCTCGCTCACCCCGCCATCGTTGCAGCCCCAGCCTTCGGGCACCTCCAGGGTCCGCTTCTTGCCCTGGTAGGTGAACGAGAACTGCGACGCGACCGGCGTCGAGGCGTCCACCACGGTCATGCCGAGCGCCGCAGCAGCCGCCGCGGCCTTGAGGTGCTTGCGAACGCGGTCGACGTCGGCCTGGAGCCCCGACGCCGCGGACATCCGCACGAAGTACAGGTCCAGCTCGAGCGGCCGGCAGCGCATCAGCTCGACCAGGACCGGCCGCCGGCGCTGCACGAGCACGGCCAGCGCGCCCTTCCGGTCGGACCGGTCTTCGATGGCGAGCAGCGCCACGACCTCGGCCTCCAGCTGGTGAAGGGCAGCGTCGAGCACCTCGGGAGCCATCTCGCTCCTGGCTTGGGCGGCGCCGCGGCTGGCGTCGATGTGGTCGTCGAGCTGGCTCACGCTGGCCCCCCGCACAGCACGAGCTGAGCCGCTGCCTTGGCTTCATCCGCCGTCCCCATCGGGACGTGTCCGCACCTGTTGCCCCACGTCCAGTTCCAGCCGTAGCGGAGCTGGCGGACGTAGACGCGAGAGCCACGCCACTCCGCGCGCCAGGTCTGCGTCGCGCCGTTGGGCTCCCAGACGAGCACCACGGCCTGGAACGCCATCGGCTCCCGGTTCGACTTCGCAGCGGTCTCGACCGTCTTCGCTGCCACAGTTTCGCCCTTCACGCAGCCCCCAGCACGCGCCCATGGCGCAAGACGCGGCAGCGGCCGCGCAGGTTGGTCTCGATCGCCTCGGCGTACCGGTCGCCAGCGGCGTCATGGTCTGTGACCACCAGCACCGACGCGCACGTCGGCACCTTGGCGGCCAGCTCGTCAGTCCACGACCCGGCCACGATGCCGAGCACCGCCCGGCCGGGCCACGTCAGGCAGGCGGCCAGCCACTGAGGCTCGCCCTCTGCCACCACCACCTCAGCGGGCCAGCCCACGCCCTTGAGCATCGCCACAGCCCCAGGCGAGGCCATCACGAGGCCCCGCTGCGTGAACCCAGTCGGAGGCAGCGCCTTGGGCATCCCCTCCCGGGCCTGTCCGACGCAGCGCGCCCGGACCGACCGGACCATGCCAGCGGCGTCGACCATCGGCACCAGGAGGCGGTAGCCGAGCGATGCCCACGACTGGCGCCCCTGAGCGGCCCAGCGCGGCGTCACGGCGTCGAGGCGGAGCGCAGTCGCCAGCCGACCCGCCGACACGCGAGAGGCAGCGCCAGCGCCCAGGCGACCCTCGAGCCACCTCGACACCTCAGCGTCGAGCCCCACCCGGGTGCACTCCGCCCACAGCGCCCGCAGTTCGCCAGCATCCACCGGCCGCGCCTCGTGGGCGTCGACCCGTTGCGGCACTGGCCGCGGCTCCACGCGCCGGATCTCCCGACCGCGGACCGGCTCACACCAGCCGCGCGCCGCGTACCAGTCCCGGACCGCCGGCCCGTTCGATGCGCCGAGCTTCTCGCCGGTGAGCACCACCGCTACGAGGTCCACGGCGTCGCCGGACAGGCCGCATCCGTGGCACTTCCACCTGGGCGGCGCCCCGTAGATCTTCGCGTCAGGCCGGCCACAGCCTCTGCAGGCGAACAGGTGGCCACGCTCGACTGCGACATCGAGGTCAGCGGCGACCTGTCCGAGCGGGATGGCCCGGACAGCTGCGACCCAGCCGCCGATCATGCCGCCACCTTCGCCGCAGCTGCGGCGGCCTTCTTGCGGTCCTTGACCGTCATCTCCAGGCGCCCGGCGACCCGATCGTCGAGCGCATCGAACCGGGCCACGACCTCCTCCGGCATGTGCCAGTGCTTCTGCTCGCGCCGCCGCTCCGCCGACGCCGAGGCGATGCCCTTGAGCGTCGAAATCAGGTCCGACACGGCACCCCAAGTCAGCTCCTCAGCGCGCTCGACCAGCCGCTTGACCGGCTCCCGGTGAGGCTCCGGCAGGTAGCGGGTCATCTTCGAGAGCTTGCCCAGGAAGGCGAGCTGCGAACGCGACGGCCGGCCCTCTCGGGTCTCCGGCGAGGCCGCGTAGGCACCGGCGAGGCCGGCACCTTGCATCTCCAGGAGCATCCGTTGCGCCCAGGCCGTGGCCTGATCGACCGCCACCGGGTCCGGCATCTTCTTGATCTCGGCGGCGCGCTCCTTGGCGTCCATCTCGTCGAGCGCCTTGCGCGCCAGGGCCTCCTCTTCCTCCGCCATGGCCTGGCCAACGGCCTCGGGGTGCTTGATCCCCATCTTGGTCATCAGGTCGTAGGGGTCGATCACGATGGCGCCGAGCTTCTCGCCCCACAGCGCCTTGTCTTCCTCGTACCAGGACTCGTAGGGGCTGCAGACGCGCAGGATGCGCCCCAGCTCCTGCACGAAGCGCACCCTGGCGCCGACATTGCGACGCAGGACGAGGCAGCGCAGCCACGGCAGGTCCACGCCCTCGGCGAGCAGCGAGACGTGGACGAGGACGCGGAGCACGCCGGTCCGGAGGCGCTCCAGGAGCCCTGCTCGCTCAGCCTCGGCCTGCTTGCTGTGGATGGCGGCGGCCGGGATGCCACGCTCGGACAGGTAGGCCGCGTAGGCGGTGGCGTCCTTGATGTCGGTCGCCGACACGATGGTCGGTCCGTGGGCGTGCTTCGCGATCATCTCGGCGCAGACCGCGTCGGTGTCGCGCTCCCCCTCGCCGTCCCAGTTCAGCGTCACGTAGTCGACGAGCACGCCGTCACGCCGGGCGTCGTCGTAGGTGTAGCGGAACAGCACCTCGTCGAAGAGGCCCAGCGCCTGCTTGTTGTCCGACCGGAACGCCGTGGCGGTGAAGCCGATCAGCCGCTTGGCACCCAGCGCCGGGATCGTCGCCCGCAGCGTGGCGGACTCCGTCCCGTGGCACTCGTCGGCGATGAACAGCGACACCGACCGTCCCAGCGCGGCCAACTCGGTGGCGAGGCTCGGCAGGGAGTCGGAGCACGACACCACGATCGGGCGCGTGGGCTGCTTCTTCTGCCCGTAGAACTGGCCGACGTGCGCGGCGCCGCAGCGAGCCGCGATGGTGGCGCTGAGCTGTCGCACCAGGGCCTGGCGCGGCGCGTTGACGACGATGGTGCGGCCCAGGGCGATGGTCTTGGGCAGCGCCAGGTAAGCGAGCTCCGCCTGCAGCACCGACTTACCGCCGCCGGTGGCGACAGCGACGACGCCGCGCCGGTCCAAGCGGAGCGCATCGAGGACGATGGGCATGGCCTCGGCCTGCCACTTGCGCGGCGGACGGGTCGCGCCCTCCCATGGGATGAGCGAGGCCATTACGCTGCACCGTTCCCGGCGAGCTGGGCGACGGAGTCGCGACGCAGCACGCCCTCGCGGAGCGCCGCGGCGATGGTGAGGCGCAGCGCGGCGACGTCCGAAGCGTCGGCCGGCATGTCCGAGGTCCAGACCGCGGACGGCTTGTGGAAGGTCCCGTGCGTCGTCGGCACGCCGTAGGGCCAGGGCGCGTTCGCGGCGCCGCTCGGCGACACGGAGCCAGCCACGTACACGAAGCCGCCCTCTGCGTGGTGGTCGACCGCGCTCCCGGCGAGCGTGACGCGGCGGTGATCGCTGACGAGCTGCACCTGTCCGGCGGAGAACACGCCGCTGCGCCACCGGGCGGTGGGCATCTTCTCGGCGTAGTCGGAGACCTTTCGCCCGCCGCACACCTTGCCGTGTCGGGCGACGATGGCGGCCACGGCCCAGGGCAGCGCGTCGAGCCACAGCGGCGAGCCGTCCATCATCTCGGGCTCGGCGAGGCAGATGGCACGGTTGGCACCGGGGAGCACGAAGGCCGCGCCGTCGCCCTGGCGGACTGCGATCAGCGGGCCAGCCTCGCTGTGGCCGATGACAGGCACGGGCCGCCGGTCCAGGTCGCGGAGGTCCCACACCGGCATGCCGACGGGGAGGCTGACACCGGCCAGCTCGGGGATGGAGACCCAGAAGCGGAGATCAGCTTGCATTGGACACCTCGACTGGCTTCGACCAGAACAGGACCGGCACCACGGCGCCGTCCTTGGCGACCATCCGACGCCGGGCGCTGAGCCTACGGGTGCCCTGTAGGGCGTTGAGGTCTCGCCATGCCCGGCGACGAGGCGGGCCCTTCTGGACGCCAACCCCGTCGAGCAGGTCGGTCGTCGAGAGCGGGCCACCGTCGAGCAGCACGAGCGCAGCTGCGAGCAGCTCGGGCCGGGTCACGCTGCAGCCTCAGACGGCGGCGCCGTGGTCTCTTCCGTGTTGTCGTCGCCGTCGACGAAGCCGGGGCAACCGACCTCAGCGACGTCGCCCGCCTGTCCGGACCGGCCACGCTCGGAGCGCCACGCCGCGATCCTGGGACGCACCGGCTGCACAACGCACCGGCCGGAGGCCGAGAAGTTCGCGCAGGCGGCACAGCCGGTTACCGGCGGTGATGGCTCCGCCGTCGTGTCCGTGCCATCTACGTCCCTGAGGGGAATCAGATGTGCACCAGCGACGCGGGAACGATGGATGGCCTCGGCAGCTTGCTCCGGGGTGGCCTTGACCACCTCCAGGAATGCGCCGAGTTGCTCGGCCGAGATCCTCGTGTCTCCGTTCTCCCACTTCCCAACCGCGCCTCGGGTCATCCCAAAGCGCTCGCCCACCTGCTCCAAAGTCAGCCCGGAGTCCTCTCGGAGGCTCCGGAGGTACGCGCCCAGCATGGCAACACCTCCCGTGTCCAGTCAGGAAACACGCTAGCGCGTGTCTCGGAGGGACACAAGCGCGAATGTGTCTCCACTGGATACGGGTCGGCCATGACTGACGTACCAACGCAACTACGACTGAGAAGAGAAAGTCTGGGGCTCACGCTTCGCGACCTGGCGCCCAAGATCGGCGTCGGCTTCTCCGCGTTGTCGAAGTGGGAGACCGGGCGCGTTGACGTGCCGTGGTCGAGCCTCCAGAACTGGGCCGACGAGCTTGGCGTCCGCCTCCACGTCATCGCGACTGACAGCACCGTCCCCCGCATCGAGGAGATGGACCTGTCCGAGGAGCAGCGCTCGTTGTTGCGCTCTGTGCTGGAGCTGCTCCCTCAGCTCAACGACGACGAGGCCGAGATGCTCCGCGGGCAGATGGAGGGCCTCGCGGCCCGTCGCCGCAAAGGGTGATCACCGGCGCCGCCTCACGCGCGCCCCAAACAGCGCCAGTTCCACCCGCCTGAGACGGGCTGTCGAGCAGCTGTAGAGCGCGAGCTGCGCACGCACTCGGCGAGTCGGCTCCGGCCGGCGCTCAGCGTCTTTCGGCGTTTCTACGATCCAGATCATGTCCTGTCCTCCTGAACGCCTGAACAGTAGCACGGCGTCCAGCAGGTTGGCGGACGTTTTCTGTCCGCCTGCCATCTGTCACGAAATGTAATCGGCGTTGTGTCCTGAGCGGAAACGGCCTAGGCTTGTTGCGTCACCGGACACAACGGAGCCGAGCCGATGCCAGCCCACCAGACCAGGCACCCCAAGCCGCAGCACGTCCAGCGTGTGACCGAGCTGCTCGAGGCCGCCGTCACCGACTCGCTTCGCGTCTCCGCCGACACCTCGATGCCGGACTGGCAGCGCTCCGTGCTGCTCGCCACGATCGGCGCCCGGGTCGCGGAGCTCGACAAGGTGCTCGCCATCCTCACCGGACCGGTGCCGGCCCCGATGGGGGCGCAGTGCACGACCTGATCCGCCTGTCCGGGACGCTGCTCGACATCGCCCTGGCGGTGGCCGCCCTCGTCATCGCGGTGGTGATGATCACCGCTGCGACGGCGCACGACATCGAGCCCGACCGCGGGCCGCCCGCCCTCGCCTACCTCGCCACCTGCCCTGTGGAGCTGTGATGCAGACCTCTCCGACCACCGCTGAGCTGTCCAAGGCGCTCTCCGCAGCGCAAGGCGAGATCGACGACCCGTCCAAGGACCGCGAGAACCCGCACTTCCGGTCCAGCTATGCCACGCTCGCTGCGGTGCTGGCGGTGGTTCGCCCGGCCTTCGCTCGCCACGGCCTGTCCGTGGTGCAAGGTGCCAGCACGACGGCAGAGGGCGTCGCCGTCTCCACGCGGATCCTGCACCAGTCCGGCGAGTGGATCGAAGAGACGCTGTCGGCGCCGCCTGCAAAGCGCGACCCGCAGGGCATCGGCTCCGCGGTGACCTACCTCCGCCGCTACGGCCTGATGTCCATGGCTGGCGTCGCCGCTGCCGAGGACGACGACGACGGCGAAGCGGCTCAGGGTCGCGGCGGCAAGGGTGGCGGACAGCAGCAGCGCCGCCAGGATCCGGCGCCTCGCGAGGAGCGCCGCCAGGAGCCCGCGCGCGACGACCGCCGCCAGGAACCGCAGCGCGAGGAGCGCCCGGCGCAGACGACGACCGACAAGCCCAAGACGCCGGCCGAGCAGGTGGCGTGGCTGCTCGGCGAGCTGCTCAAGCTCTCCCCCGCGGAGACGCCGGCCGCCATCGCGAAGGAGTGGAACATCACCCCGGACCGGTTCGTCGACAACATCGACAAGCTCAAGGGTCGGTTCCGCGCCCTCAAGGCCACCAGCAAGGCCACCGAGTCCAAAGAGGCCCCGTAACGGGGTCGGCTGCACAAGCCGGTCGGTGGTGGCAAGCAGCCGGTGGAGTCGCCGGTTTTGGCCCGTGATGGGTTGCACGGGAGTTTTTCGGCGCCTCCTTTCTAGCCACCGACCGCCTTTTGCATCCGATCCCAAAGGAGTCAGACGTGATCAACAAAGTCATCCTCATCGGCAACCTGGGGCGCGAGCCCGAGGTGCGCAACACGCAGGGCGGCGGCAGCGTCGCCAACCTGTCCGTGGCCACGGCAGAGCGGGTCAAGGACAAGGACGGCAACTGGCAGGACCACACGGAGTGGCACCGCTGCGTGGCGTTCGGCAAGACCGCCGAGAACGCGCAGCGCTTCCTCAAGAAGGGCTCCAAGGTCTTCATCGAAGGCCGCATCCGCACGAACAAGTGGAAGGACAAGGACGGCCAGGACCGGTACACGACCGAGATCCTCGTCGACAACCTCCGCTTCCTCGACTCGGCGGAAGGCGGCAGCGGCGGCCGGTCCAGCGAGCGCGACGACGACCGCGGTGGACGCGACGACCGCGGCGGCAACGACCGGCGCGAGACGACGCAGCGCGAGCGCAAGCCCGAGCCCAGCAACCACGGCGGCTACGCCGGTGGCGACGACGACATCCCCTTCTGAGTCCTGAGGTCTCCCATGTTCAAGCAGCTCACCATCGAGGGCCTCGGCCCGCACAGCAATACGGTGCTGGATCTCAGCCCGACCGGGATCGTCGACATCACCGGCCCGTCCCAGGCAGGCAAGAGCCTGATCGTCGACGCCCTGTGCTGGTGTCTGTGGGGCGTCGCCTCCGATGGCAAGCCGCTGGACGCTGCGCTTCTCCGCGCTGGTGAGGCGCTCCAGGTGAGCGTCACCACCGGCAAGGGCGCCACCTTCGCCCGGACCCGGACCGGCGTGACCGTGACGCCGCCGGGGCTCAAGGCGGTGCGCTGCACGACGCAGGCCGCGCTGGCGCCTCACCTCAAGGCGCTCGCCGACGCCGACCTCGGCCGGCTTATCCTGGCGCCCATGGCGTGGCTGGCGCTGGCCAACGGCCCCGGTGAGGGGCGCGCGCTGCGTGAGTTCCTGGCCCGTGTACTGCCCGGCCGGTCCGCCGATGACCTGCTCGACAACGAGCTGAGCAACACCGAGCCGCGTGGCCAGAAGGGCGCCGAGGCTGCGCGCCGCGACGCCCGGAAACGCGTCGACCAGCTCACCGGCGGACTGGCACAGGCCAAGGCGGCGCCCATCGGTGCCGAGCCCACCAAGCCCGACGCCTTCAAGGGCTTGGAGGCCGCCGCGCTCATCGCCAAGCGCGACGAGGCGTTGGAGGCCAAGGCCGCCGCCGACCGGGACCACGAGGGGTGGGTTTGGGAGGCGAACGCCAAGATCACCGAGCGCCAGAACCGCAACCGCTGGCTCGCCCGCCGCGACGCCATCCAGCGCCCGGAGCGCGAGCGCATCCCGGTCACCGAGGCGATGACCCAGGCCGCCTGGGACGAGGTCGCAGCGAACGAGGCCGCCACCGCTGGCGCTGCGCAGCGCCGCGAGGCCATCGTGGCGCACCGGTCCAAGCGCGCCGCCTACGAGGCAGCGCTGGCCAGCGTGAAGGCGTGGGAGGCCCGCGCGCCGCGCCCGGAGTTCGTTGGCGCAGGCAACGAGCCGCCGACGCCTGACGAGGAGGCCGCGGCCCGCGCTGCGATCTCGGCCTGGGAGGAACAGCGCCGCGAGTCGCCGCCGGTCCGGCCTGAGCATCCCCGCGGATGGGTCGCCGAGGCCAGCGCCGAGCCCTGCAGCAAGGCCGCCAAGGGCTGCCAGATCGTCACCCGTGCGCAGACCGAGGCGAACGCGGCAACCCTGCGCAACGCCATCGCCTGCGACAACTGGGAAGCGTGGGAAGCGTCGCGCCTGCCCGATCCTCAGTGGCATCGGGAGGTTGTGGTCCGCGCCGACCGTTGGCGCGCCTACGAGGCAGCCAAGGCCGCCTGCGGCGAGCGCCCCACGGTGCCAGCGGATCCCGGTCCCGAGCCCGAGCCGATCCAGGCCATCCTGAGCAACGCAGCCCAGGAAGCCGTCAAGGCAGCCAAGGCCATCAACGCCGCCTGGACCGCCTACGAGGCCGCCACCGCTGCGCTGGGTGACGAGCCTGCCGAGCCGGCGCCGCTGCGCCCGGAGCCCGCCACCGTCGTGGTGCCCGAGGTGCCGGAATGGGCGCTGCAGGTCACCCGCGACCACGCCACCTACGAGGCGCGGCTGGCCGACTGGAACGAGCGCGCCGCCCAGCGCGACGCCCGGGTGCGTGGGCTGGAGGCCGAGCTGGCGGAGGCCACCGCGGCAGCCGAGCGCGCCGAGACGGTGCTGGAGCTGATCCGCACCGCACCGGGCCGCGCCCTGGCTGGCAAGCTCGCCACGCTCGGCGACCTCGGACCGGTCCGGCTGGAGGTGTCCGACGACGCCCTCACCGTGACCGTGGATGGCCGGCCCTGGCGCGTGGCATCGACCGGGCGCCGCATCGTGGCTGACGCCTGGTTCCGCCAGGCGCTGCGCACCGCGGTCGGCATGGGCTGGCTGCCGGTCGTCGTCGACGAGGCGCAGAGCGTGGGCGGGATGCCGATCCCCGCCGCCGGACCGGCCTGGATCATCCGCACCGTGGCGAGCGGCTCGCTGCAGGCGGTGGCCCGTGGTTGACCGCCGCCTTGCCTACACCGGGATCACGCGCGCCCGCGAGACCCTCACCGCTTTCGACATCTGACCACCAAGGAGACCCCCGATGTCCCTGTCCCTCAGCGCCCTGGAGCGCAAGATCCTGGAGATCGTCCACGCCGACAACCGGCGCGGGCGCCGCTCGACCCTGGCCACCATCGAGATCGCGCTCGACGAGGAGGGCGCCAAGCGCGTCGGTAACAGCGCGATCAGCAAGGCGTGCTGGGACCTGGAGCGCCTCGGCCTCCTCTCGATGGTCAAGCCGGCCGTCACCATCTCGGACAAGGGCTGCACCGTCATCGGCAGGCCCGTCGAGACGCCGAAGGCCGTGGTCGTCGAGGCCCCGCCGGAGCCGGTCCAGGCCCAGGCCAAGGCCCCGGTCATGCCGCCGCCGCCCGCCCTCCGGCCCGCCTCCTTTGCGCGCATCCCTTGCGAGACGAAGCTGCAGACCACCGTCCGCCTGCTGTCCGCCTACCCGGACGGGCTCACGGCCCCCGAGGCGCGGGTGCTGACCGGGCTCGACCTCAGCGGGTCGCTCAGCCAGCTCCGCAACGTCGAGGAGACGGTGTTCGCCTTCTACCGCGACGGTGAGTCCAAGCTGACCTACAAGCTGCTGCCCGTCGAGAACGCCGACGACGCCCGCCCGGACGTCGCCCCTGTCACGGACGCCAGTCCGGAGGCAGGACCCGCCACCGCGGAGCCCTCCGCGGTGGTCGAGGTGGTTCCTGAGCCTGTCCCCATGGTCATGCGCGGCACCGCGCAACGCATCGTGCTGGGCGTCGACCATGCCGGTGGACCAGACCGGACCATCATCACCTGCGACTGGGGCCAGGCAGAGGAAGTCGAGCGGCTCAAGGCGCGCATCGCTGAGCTCGAAGCCTCGGCGCGCGATGCTGGCGCGAAGGCAGTCACCGCAGCCGCCGAGGGCTGGATCCGCGAGGTCGTGCTCGACCTGTCCGAGGCGCTCGGCGTCAACGTCGAGGCCGCCGATCCTGGCGTGGCCTGGACCGACCTGCTCGACGAGGTCCGGCGGCGCAAGCCGGTCGCGCAGATCCTTGCGGACGCCGAGGCCGCCGTCGTCCTCCGGGCGCAGGAAGACCGCAACCACATCCACGCGGCCCGCCGCCTGCTCGGTGTTGCATGAACGCCGGGCGCGCCATGATGATCGACCTCTTCGCCGGTGGCGGCGGCGCCTCGCACGGCATCGAGCTGGCGACGGGCCGGTCCCCGGACGTGGCGGTCAACCACAACGCCGCCGCCATCGCGATGCATGCGGCCAACCACCCCGACAGCATCCACCTGCAGGAGGACGTCTTCGCAGTCGACCCGGCCGCCACCTGCGCCGGGCGCGACGTCCGCCTGCTGTGGGCCTCGCCGGACTGCACCCACTTCTCCCGGGCCAAGGGCGGCACGCCGCGCGACGGCAAGATCCGAGGCCTCGCCTGGGTCATCGTCGACTGGGCGCGCGATGTCCGCCCGTCCGTGATGTGCATGGAGAACGTGCCCGAGTTCCAGACCTGGGGCCCGCTCTGCGACGACAACCGCCCGGACCGGTCCCGCAGCGGCGAGACCTTCCGCGAGTTCATCGGGGCGCTGGAGCAGCTCGGCTACGTGGTCGAGTGGCGCGTGCTGGTGGCCGCTGACTACGGCTCGCCGACGACGCGCAAGCGCCTGTTCCTCGTCGCGCGCTGCGACGGCCTGCCCATCCGGTGGCCGGCTCCGACGCACGGTCCGGGGCGCGCGCAGCCCTGGCGCACCGCGGCGGAGTGCATCGACTGGACCATCCCGTGCCCGAGCATCTTCGAGCGCAGTAAGCCGCTTGCACCCGCCACAGAGCGAAGGATCGCCGAAGGTCTCCGCCGGTTCGTGCTGGAGAACCCTCGGCCGTTCATCGTGCGGATCGGCCACCAGTCCAGCGACGCTGGCAAGGTTCACGGCGTCGACGCGCCGGTGTCGACCATCACCAGCAAGGCCGAGCACTGCCTCGTCGCGCCCTACCTCATCCAGACCGGCTACGGCGAGCGCACCGGGCAGGCGCCGCGCGTGCTCGACCTGGAGGCCCCGCTCGGCACCGTCGTCGGTGGCGGCGCCAAGCACGGGCTGGTGGCGGCCTTCCTCGCCAAGCACAACGGCGGGGCGCGCGGCGGCGCCATCGGGCAGCCGATGGACGTGCCCGTCCACACGGTCACGGCTCACGACACGAAGGCGCTCGTGGCTGCCTTCCTGATCAAGTACTACGGCAGCGGCGGCCAGTGGTCCGAGGCCAGCGCGCCGCTCGACACCATCGTCAGCAAGGCCCGGATGGGCCTCGTCGAGGTCGTCATCGAGGGCGAGCCCTACGTCGTCGCCGACATCGGCATGCGGATGCTCCAGCCGCGCGAGCTCGCCCGCGCCCAGGGCTTCCCCGACTCGTACATCCTGACCGGATCGAAGGCCGATCAGATCGCACGCATCGGCAACAGCGTGTGCCCGCAGGTCGCGCACGCCGTGGTCGCGGCGCAGTTGGCGGCCGCATGAGCTGGCTCACCGACCTCGCGCCCGGCATCCCGGTGCGCATCTGCACCGCGAGCACCACCCGCGTCGACACCGTCGAGGTGAGCGCCGTCACCGCCACCGAGATCCGCTGCGGACACCGCCGGTTCACCACCGAGGGTCGCGGCATCGGGTCGGCGACTTGGCTGGAGCCGTTTCGGGCTCCGCGTCCGGTGGGCAGGCCTCGCAAGACCCGACAGGAGGCAGCGTGAACGAGCCCAGCCCGACCGAAGTCGGCGATCCGACCGCTGGCGCTGTGTCCTGCCCCATCTGCGGAGACCCGCTTCTCTGCGTCCAGACCTCCGATGGCTGGATCCGCTTCTGCGAGGTCCATCGGCCTCGCGGACCGGTCCGCACGAACCCTGCCCTGGAGCCCAAGCCGGTGCCCGTCCGCGACGTGTGCCCGCCCACCACCGACCGTTGCGAGGTGCCCGGTGGGTAGCCCTCGTCGGTGGGCCGCGGCGCCCGTCCGCCCCCAGCGCGACCTCTTCCCCGAGCGTCGCTACCCCGAGGCCTGGCGCCCCGAGGCCCGCGAGCTGCAGGTATGGCTGGACGCCTTCACCCGCCCGTTCGACGACGCCGACCTCTACATGTCGCTCCGGGCTGCGTCGACGCACCCCGAGCTGAGCAAGGCCGCGCGCGAGCTCGCCGCAAGCCGGATGCCCG
>Ga0114977_10000549_pt1 | contig 24993 bp, 25 predicted proteins | sample S_130805_MF_Meta_FD_87026 | JGI IMG/M metagenome (GOLD analysis project Ga0114977, IMG submission 87026) | Freshwater microbial communities from Lake Simoncouche, Canada to study carbon cycling - S_130805_MF_MetaG | ecosystem: Environmental > Aquatic > Freshwater > Lake | place: Lake...
ATTGGTGCTTTTATGGCAGGGCCAAGAACGATCATTGATTACATACGTTACAATATTCGTTCTCAAATTTTTGCAAAAAGCTTGCCCATGCCTTATGTGGTGGGCAATTTGAAACGTTTGGAATTGCTTAGATCAAAGCCTGAATTGAAAGCCAATTTATGGAAAAATGCCTTGGCTTTACAAAACGGTTTAATAGAAAAAGGTTTTGATATTGGTAAAACAGATTCAGTGGTGACACCGGTCTACATGAAAGGTGGTGTAGAAGAAGCCACTGCCATGGTAATGGACATTAGAGAAAATTATAAGATATTTTGCTCAATTGTAGTCTATCCAGTGATTCCAAAAGGGCATATCATTTACAGATTGATTCCTACAGCAGATCATACACAGGAAGAAATTGATTTAACTTTGAAAGCATTTAGCGAAACAAAAGCGAAATTAGATGCAGGCGCTTATAAGGCGGAAGAAATTCCAGATATGGCGAATAAGTAATTAGAGTAAGTCTAATTGATTTTGCTCTTTTTTTAATACCTCAATACTCACATTGAGTTCGAAGCCGACTAATAAAATTAAAGAATTGAGGTATATTAAAGTCATGACTACCAATACCGTTCCTATAGATCCATAAATTTTACTATAGCTGCTAAAATTATTTACCCAATAAGAGAAGCCGAGTGTGGTGATTAACATTAATAAGGTAGAAAGTAAAGCACCAGGAGAATTGAGCGGCCATTTTTCTTTGATAAGGGGGGCGTATTTATAAATAAATGCGTTCCCAAAAAACAACAATAATATAATAACGCCCCAACGAACGGTATTCCAATAGGGGACTATGGTTTTTCTTTTGATATCCAACACTTCTCTAAGTAAAGTAGTTAATTGGTCTTGTCCTATGAGCACTAGCAGGCTTGCGAATACTAAAAGTATTAAAATAATGGTTAAACGAATGGCCCTCATTCTTTGGTGTAAAAAGAAGGGCTTGTTTTGCATGATCGATTTATCAAAGCTTCTAATAATCCCTGTCATTGCATTGGAAGCGTAAAAAAGCAGCAATAAAAATCCAAAGGAAAAGATACCCACATGCTGACTCAATAAATCGTTAATGATTTCCATGATGAATTTATAAGTACTTGAATTGGGGGCAATGTCTTTAAAAACAGAAAGTATTTGTTTTTTTACTTTAAAGGCTTTTGGAAAATAAGGAATGATAGAAAATAAAAAAAGAAATCCAGCGGGTAGGGCCATGATTAAGTTAAATGAAATAGCAGAGGCGCGGTCATATAAACCTAATGTATTTAATTGTTTGTAAATAAAACTTAAAACCTGATACAAATTAACATGCTGAAAGCCGGGAATATAAATGCCTTTGGCTTTTCGTTTTAAAAATAAAAACGTAGGCTTGGTAATTGTAAAAAAAGTATTTTTAATTGGTTGGAACAAGTTCAAGTAAAGCTAGTTTTAGGGGTAAATTTACAACTTATTTTTAGGGTGCTTTTTGTTGTTTCTTTGCTTGGTATTCGTCTAATTTAAGCTGGTAAGCTTTGGCATACTTCATATGTTCTGTATAATCGGAACTAAAATGATGGTAGCCGCTAAAGTCTGCCTTGGCCACAAAATATATAAACGCAGTATTTGGAGCGTCTAATACCAGGTCGATGGTTTTAGGGGCTGGTGTGCCAATAGGTCCGGGAGGCAGGCCTTTGTGGCGATAGGTATTGTACAATGAAGGGTTACTTAAATACTTATCATAGATTCTTGTTAAAGTAAAGTCCTGCATGGCATACTTGATGGTAGGGCAGGCTTGCAGGGGCATGTTTTTCTTGAGTCTATTCTGATAGACACTGGCGATAATTGTTTTATCAGAATCGTAGTTGGTTTCTTCTTCTACAATAGACGCTAAAGTATACACTTCATTTTTTGATAGGCCAATGGACTTGGCTTTTTGAATTCTATTGTTGCTGCTCCAGTATTCATCAGAAGCCGCTTTCATCTTTTGTATAAATTTAGTCATGGAAGTAGACCAATAAAATTCATAAGTATTTGGAATAAATAAAGTGAATAATTGAGTGGTATCCGTTTGAAATTTGGCTAAAGAATCGTTGCTATTTAAATACAATGCACAATCGGCACTGTCCTTGTCAAAACTTGTTGCAATTAATTTGGCTAATTCAGCCCTGGTTCTTACTTTATTTAAGACAAATTTTATTTTTAATTGTTGATTATTCCTTAGCATACGAAGTAAGGAAAGTAGGCTGGTATTTTTTAAGACTAAAAATTTTCCTGGTTTTAGTTTTTCTTCTACTTTTAAAATTTTAGCAAAAGCTAAAAAGCTAAGCTTGTCAAAAATAATTTTTTTAGCCACCAAGGTATCTGCCAAATCGGAAAGACCTGTTTTATGGTATACAAAGCTTGTTTTTTCACCAACAAAATGGGTGGTTTTAATCAATAGATTGTAACAGGTATAAACAAACAAAAACAATAAGACTAAGTAAAATAATTTTTTCATTTTGGATGGCTTCAGACTTAGTTTAAAAGGGTATTCAATAATACAATAAAAATCCCTCCCGATTGCTGGGGAGGGATAAATATTTTAAGTTAAAGGGAGTAGTTTTCTTTTGGGCAAGCTACTTTACCATTTTAATGCTATTTTTTGGTATCGGCAGGCACTACAGGGGTATTCGCAGGAGCAGCTGCAGGTGCAGGTGGAGGTGCTGTGATAGAAGTATTAACTTTGTTCAACAAACCTTTGTCCCCGTCAGTACCTCCAGCTCTTAAAAATAAGGTAGAAGTCATCGCCAACACTGCAATGACAGCTGCGAATATCCAAGTACCTTTTTCTAATACATCTGTGGTTTGCTTAACACCCATGAAATTATTGGTCAAACCGCCTACATTGGCGTTTAAACCACCCCCCTTAGGATTCTGAATCAAAACCATAAATCCAAGGCCTACACAGGCTGCAATAATCAATATCAAATAAAGTGTTATCATTTTCTTTGTTTTAGTTGTTCTATTCTTGACGCAAAATAAACGGATTTTTCAGGAAAAATAAAACTTAATTTAGAATAGACGTCAATTGCCTTGCGTTTATTGCCTTGTTTGAGCCAAACTTCTGCCATGGCTTCGGTGATGACATCGGCTGTGGTATTGGCTTTTTCTGCTATGGCAGCAATCGCTTTTTCCTGTTCTTCACCTATTTCGGCAATTTGAGGGCTGCCATCCTTGTTTTTGAGCACTTTTAACCAGGCTGTAAAGCTCCTCAATTGTTTAGTAAACTTGTCCTGGGGTATTTTGGATAGGTCAATGGCAATGCCTTGGGCTTCAAAATAGTCCTTTTGGAGCGGGGTCAATTCTGCCTCAAAATTCAATTTCTCTTCGAGTACCGGTTCATTGAATTGGGCCAATTGATCTGAGATCATACTGGATAATTTCTGTTCCATGGGGGCCGATAAAACATCTTCTTCCTGTGCTTGTAGCAAATAATGCAATTGTAAATTACTCGGAAAATAAGCACTGGTTTTTTGTAATTGAGCAGCCTGCAGGGGCGAGGCCATCATTTCATATTTTTTGGTCAATAAGAATTGAAGGCTTGGGCTATAGGGGTGTGCATTGACCCATTGCTCTAAATCGGCAGTTTCAATGGCCTCTAAGTTGGCATGTCCAGTCCACTGATTTAATATTGAATTAATTAAGCTAGTTGACATGGATTACCAGTTTGAAAAAATTTGATTAAAGATATCATCTGTAATATTTCTAAGTATGTCATCCATTAATTGACTTTCCGCTGCTTGCAAACTTAAACTGGCTGAAAAATCAAAATTTCTGGTCACGTCAAATTCTTGTTCTTTATTTTCCAATGTTTTTTTCAATAAAACATGCACAGTCACGGTCAAACGATTGGTGCTAGATTTTTGGTCACTGACACCTACAGTTTGTGAAGGATCGTAATTGGTGATGGTGGCAAAAATTTGATAATGTGCCTCATCGCTATTGGTGCGTGTTAGTTTGGTACCACTAATAATTTTTTGCTGCAACTTATCGGTGAGCATAGGCGCAAGTTGCGGGTTCACATACCTGGCTTTGTTTTCGATAAAACCAATTTTAACCGTTTTGATATTTTCTGGAATCACCGCATCTCTAAAACTATAGATACCACAGCTGGTTGATAAAGTACCCACCAATAAAGTAAATAATAAAGATTTAAATAAATACAGTTTCGTCATTTTCATTCTGATGGATATAAAATTATTCTTCAATATCGTATTCTTTTATTTTTCTATACAAAGTTCTTTCACTGATGCCTAAATCGTTAGAAGCATCCTTGCGACGACCACGATGTTTTTTCAGTGCCTTTAAAATTAGTTCTTTTTCCTTATCCATAATGTTTAAGGATTCCTCTACTTCATAATGACCATTTAACTCATTGTCAATGATAATAGGTTGGGGTGAACTAAGGTGTACGGTTGAATTCATTGGCGAGACATGGTGACCCGCATTGCTGACAGGCATCAAATCCTCTTTTAATTCATTGATCAAAGATTCTTTATTGAAATTAGCATTATTAGATCCAGCAATGCTTGGGTTTTGTAATATTTCTAAAAACATTTTCTTTAATTCGTTCACGTCCTTTTTCATATCAAAGAAAAGCTTGTATAAGATTTCTCTTTCATTGGCAAATTCACCCACGGGGGTATTGCCGGTAAGCATGGGTACATTGTTTACATTTTGAACGGGTAAGAAGCCCGCCAATACTTCGGCATTAATATGGTCTTCTTTGCTCAATACTGAAATTTGTTCCGCAATGTTTTTCAATTCACGCACATTGCCCGGCCAAGGATATTGCGTTAATAAATTACGCGCTTCTTCATCTAAGAAAATAGGTTTGGTTTTGTATTTTTCCGCAAAATCCACCACGAATTTTCTAAACAATAAAGGAATGTCTTCTTTGCGGTCTCTTAAAGAAGGCACACGAATAGGTACCGTATTCAAACGATAGTATAAGTCCTCTCTAAACTTTCCTTTTTGGGTGAATTCTAATAATTCTCTATTGGTCGCAGCCACTACACGCACATCTGATTTTTGTACTTTGGAAGAGCCTACACGAATAAATTCCCCAGTCTCTAATACGCGCAATAACCTGGCTTGTGTACCTAATGGCAATTCCCCGATTTCATCCAAAAATATAGTGCCACCACTAACGGTTTCAAAATAACCTTTTCTACTATCTACAGCTCCAGTAAAAGAACCTTTCTCATGGCCAAACAATTCAGAATCAATAGTGCCTTCTGGAATAGCGCCACAGTTGACTGCAATAAAGGGATTGTGTTTTCTTGCAGATAAACTATGAATGATCTGTGAAAAAACTTCTTTGCCCACACCGCTTTCTCCCACAATAAGTACCGTTAAATCGGTGCCGGCAACTTGCTCTGCGGTATTCAATGCGTGATTAATGGCAGGGGTGTTGCCAATGATGCTGAATCTATTTTTTAATGCTTGTAAATCCATTTTAATTATTTTTTATGGCGCCGATTAAAGTGCCTTTCGTATAATGGGTAATCAGAATGTTCACATAATCTCCTTTTTTTAAAGGAGCAATGATACCATTGCTGGCTTTAGGAAAAACAACTACTTTGTTTTGACTAGTTCGGCCCATCCATTCTGCGTCGCTTTTTTTACTATTGCCCTCAATCAATACTTCGTAGGATTTTCCTAATTCTTTTTTATTACTTTCATTAGATAAATGCCATTGCACATCTACTATTTCTTGTAATCTTCTTTTTTTTATCTCCAAAGGAACATCGTCTTCATATCTTTTTTCTGCAAGTGTGCCTGGGCGCTCGGAATAAAAATACATATAGGCATAATCATACTGTGCCAATTGCATGATGCTCATCGTGTCCTGATGATCTTCTTCAGTTTCGGTACAAAAACCTGCAATGATGTCTGCCGAAATACTACATTCAGGCATGAGTTCTTTGATGCGCGCCACTTTAGCTAAATACCATTCGCGGGTGTAAGTTCGGTTCATCAATTGTAAAACCCTAGTACTACCGCTTTGAACAGGCAAGTGGATGTATTTGCAAATATTATGGTACTTCATCATGGTAAACAAAACTTCATCCGTAATGTCTTTGGGATGTGAAGTGCTAAATCGAACCCTTAGTATTGGACTAATCAAGGCAACGCTTTCAAGGAGCTGCGCAAATGTAACCTGGGTATTGGTTTCAGGGTTTGTCCAATAATAACTATCTACATTTTGTCCAAGCAGGGTCACTTCTTTATATCCTTTATCAAATAAATCTCTACATTCTGCTACAATCGAAAAAGCATCCCTGCTTCTTTCACGACCTCTTGTAAACGGAACTACACAAAAGCTACACATATTATTACAACCGCGCATAATGGAAACAAAACCACTAATGCCATTACTGTCTAATCGAACAGGCGAAATATCCGAGTAGGTTTCTTCTCTACTTAATAAAACATTCACTGCTTTTTGCCCAGTACCTGCTTCTACTATTAAATCGGGTAGGGTGCGGTAAGCATCTGGTCCAACAACTAAATCCACCAATTTTTCTTCTTCTAATAATTTTGATTTTAATCTTTCTGCCATACAGCCTAAAACACCCACCAACATTCCTGGCTTTTGTTCTTTGTATTTTCTAAACTCCGTGAGTCTTTTGCGAACGGTGAGTTCAGCCTTTTCTCTGATTGAGCAGGTATTAATAAGGATTAAATCAGCTTGTTCTATATTTCTGGTACTGCCATAGCCATCCTTTTCTAAAATAGAAGCCACTACTTCACTATCTGCAAAGTTCATGGCACAGCCATAACTTTCGATCATGAAGAATTTGGAAAAAGGGGCTTTGCTTTGCGAAGATACATAGGCTTCCCCCTGTCTAATTTCATCATGCTCCTTGGTGGCCTTTGTAATTAATTCCATTCCGTCTGGTTTTGAAACGCAAATTTAGTTAAAAAAATAGAATGTGTCAACTTGTCAGCCAATTCTTCTAATTATTTGATAATGAAACCCTTATTAAGGAAATGGGGAAACAGTTGCTAATTATTTATATATAATTAACAATCAATGATTTAGTGATCCCTGCTTATATTTGAGTAAAATAAGGTTCATGCTCAAAGGGTTTCCCATTTTACTATTTCTTTGTCTTTTTCATTGGGCAAAAGCTCAAAATATAGCGGTGACTAAATTAAGGTCCGAAACTTCTCGAAATATTACCAGAGTTTCCGATACAGGCTATTTTAATTGGAAGCAAGGGGGCATGTATAATTTTAATTTATCACAAAGTTCATTGAGCAATTGGGCAGCAGGTGGAGATAATTTTAATATGTCCATCAATACCTATTTTAATTATTTCGCTTATTACCAAAAACCAAGACAAAGTTGGGATAATAATTTTGATGTCAATCTTGGTTTTGTTCAATCCACCAGCATAGGTAGTAGAAAAAATGATGATCGGGTGGATTTGCTAAGTAAGTACGGTTATAGGATTGACACCACTGGGGTCTGGTATTTATCTGCTTTATTTAATTTTCGTTCTCAATTTTTTGATGGCTATAGTTTTAGCGGAACCAATTCCACTTTTACCTCTTCCTTTTTTGCGCCTGCTTATATTATCTTATCTGCGGGTTTAGATTTTAAACCCAATAAAATATTTTCGGTTTTCTTTTCTCCCTTTACTTCAAGAACTACTTTGTTGTTAAATACCAAACTTTCAGATTTGGGCAGCTATGGGGTACCCAAGGGAGAAAAAGTGTATAAAGAAACTGGTTTGTTTGTGACGGTGAATTATAATAATCTGATTGCGCCGAATATTACCTATAAAGGTCGTGCCGATTTTTTCTCTAATTATTATGATAAGCCTGAAAATATAAATTTGTACATGACCAATATGTTCACTTTTAAAATTAATAAAAACTTTTCCGCCAATTATAGCTTGGATTTGATCTATGATGATAAGATTAAAAATTTCGGACCCAGCAAAAGCTCTCCAGGTTTGCAATTAAAAAGTATTATTGGAGTGGGGTACTTTAAAAATTTACAAGTAAAAAAAATAGTCTTAAAGCCAAAAATTTAAGCCAATAAAAAGCTATTGTGTAATGGCTTTTAATGTATGTTTAATTTTGTTGGCCTTATGTGTTAAATCTTGATAGTCGCTACTGATAATCGTTACATGGCCCATCTTTCTTCCGGGCTTGGTTTGTTTTTTACCATAAATATGTACAAATACATTATCCATTTTAAGAACCTCGTCTAAACCTTCGTAATGCACAGGACCTGTATGACCTTCACTGCCCACAATATTTACAATGGCCGATGGTAAAATAGCATCGGTATTCCCTAATGGAAAATCCAATAAAATTCTAAGTAACATATCGTATTGGCTGCTGAAATTGGCCTCAATGGTATGGTGACCGCTATTGTGCACACGAGGGGCTGTTTCATTTACCCAAATTTCACCTGCAGAATCAATAAATAATTCAATGGCAAATAAACCTGGGCTATTTAATCCTTTCAACACTTTTCTAGCAATGGCTTGGGCTTTCCACAATTGTTTTTCTTCTAGCTTGGCTGGACTTAATTGATAATCTAATAAATTGTATACGGGATCAAAAATCATTTCGGCGGGCGGATAAATGATGGTTTCTCCTTTTGCATTCATCCCCACAATCAAAGCAATCTCACTGGCTATTTTTACTTTTTTTTCTAATACAGCGGGCACATTAAAAGCCAGTTCAAGGTCTTTTTCACTTTGAATGATTTGTACCCCTTTGCCATCATAACCCCCTTCACCCATTTTATGAACAGCGGGTAAAAAATTTATGTGGGCTAAAACTTCTGAAGCATGCTCGGTAATAAAAAAAGGCGCAGTAGGAATTTCGTTGTCTTTATAAAACTGTTTTTGAAATATTTTGTTTTTGATGGTACGAATGGCCGATGGGGTGGGGTACACTTTAACGCCTTCTTTTTCTAATTGTTCCAATGCATCCACATTCACGGCTTCAATTTCTATGGTGAGTGCATCTAAGTTTTTGCCAAAATTGTAAACAGCATCGTAATCCTGAATATTACCCAAGGTAAAATGGTGGCATAAATGCGCAGCAGGACATTGAGCATCGTTTTCCAATACATAAGTAATAACATCAAAATTAGCCGCTGCTTGCAATAACATTCTTCCCAATTGACCTCCACCTAATATGCCTACTTTCATTATTTTGATACTTTTAACAAAGATAAGGGACTTAGGCAAGTTTTCATTTTGCATAGCGCCCAAAAGCAGTTAAATTTGTTATTCAATTAAGCTCAAATGTCTGCATTGCCCATCATCACTGTAAAAAATTTGGTAAAAAACTATGGTAGCTTCCAAGCAGTGAAGGGGATTAGTTTTGAGGTATTTGAAGGAGAAATTTTTGGTTTATTGGGTCCCAATGGTGCGGGCAAATCCACCACTTTGGAAATCATCGAAACATTAAGAGAAAAAACCAGTGGGGAAGTTTGGGTGAATGGATTAAGTATTGATGCATCCCCAGAGGACATCAAAAAAATTATTGGGGTACAGTTGCAAACCGCAGGGTTTTATCCAAATTTAAATTTACTCGAATTGATGGACTTGTTTATTGGGTTGTATCAAACCAAGGTGGATCCAGTAGCCTTGCTTAAAAAAGTTAATTTAGAAGACAAGGCCAAGGCAAAATTTAAGGAATTGAGTGGAGGACAGAAACAAAGATTTTCTATAGCCACCACCTTAATTAATCAGCCCAAAATAATATTTTTAGATGAACCTACGACTGGCTTAGATCCACAAGCGCGCAGAAATTTATGGGATTTGATCAAAGAAATTAGAGACAATGGCACTTCAGTTATTATTACCACACATTATATGGATGAAGCAGAAGTGCTTTGCGATAGAGTGGCCATTATCGATAGTGGAGAAATTATTGTCATCAATACACCCAATAATTTGATTGATGAATTGGTGGCTTCTGGTTTTGAGAAAATTAAAGAAGTAAAAAAAGCCAATTTGGAAGATGTGTTTATACAAAAAACAGGGAAGGCTTGGAGAGAAGACTAATTACAAATCTAAATAATTAATTATAAAAATATAAATCGAATAGTATGACACAGGACCCACGTTATCCCATTGGCAAATTTGAAGCCATGCCATTTACCCAAGCTACTAAAAAAGCTTGGATACATGAAGTAAGAGTAGCCCCTAGAAATTTAGAATTGACCGTACAACATTTAGACAAGGCTCAATTGGATACCCCATATAGAGAGGGAGGTTGGACTGTTCATCAATTAATTCATCATATGGCAGACAGTCATATGAATGCTTTTATACGTTTTAAATTGGCTTTGACTGAAGAAGTTCCACCCATTAAAACCTATGATGAAAAAGCTTGGGTGAATACAGCAGATGCTTTGTTGACACCTATTAATTATTCTACTACTATCTTACATGCTTTACACGAGCGTTGGGCCAATTTATTGGAATCAATGACCGATGAACAGTGGGAAAGAAAATTATTTCATCCAGTACGCAATGCGGAAGTAAGTTTATGGGACATGCTTTCTATTTATTCTTGGCATGGCAAACACCATATTGCCCACATTAAAAATTTGTGTGAACAAAAAGGCTGGTAATTATTGAATCCTATTTCTATTTACTTCTGCCACTAAGTAAACGCTACCAATGACTAATATCAAATCGGTAGGGCTGGCGTTTTCTTTGGCCGTAAGGATGGCTTTGTTGACATCCTCATAGCAAACTCCCTTTAATCCAAGTGCATTCCCTTTTTCGGCAAGTTCAGTAGCGGCAAGGGCTCTAGGAATATGCGACTGGGTATAATAGTAATTGGCCTTGGTAGGTAATAATTTTAATACAGCTGCTACATCTTTGTCTTTCACCATTCCGGTGACGATATGTAAATGATTGTATTGCATGGTGGCCAACTGATCCAACATTGCTTTAATACCATGTTCATTGTGGGCAACATCTAAAACAATATTTGGACTAGTAGCGATGCATTCCCAACGCCCCATCAAACCAGTGGTATTTTTTATTTGAGTCAAGGCGGTGCTGATATTTGCTTCATTGAGTTTCCAACCCATATCTGCTAATAATTGGACCGCGACTAATACGCCCTTTAAATTTTTTGCTTGATATTTCCCTGGCAGATCACAACTGATCTTGAAATTTTCTTTAAATAAGGGGGTCTTTAATAAATGAATGAGCGGTTGAGTAAATGAAAACTTAGCTAAATGCCAATTGTTTTCAAATTGAGTATCCTTTAAAAAGTCCTCACTAAAATAAATTGGGGCATGCATCGCATTGGCCTTTTGTTCAAATACCTGGGTGGTGGCTTGGATGCGTTCACTAATGACTACTGGCACATTTTCTTTGATGATGCCAGCTTTTTCTGAAGCAATTAGTTCCAAAGTATTGCCTAATAAATTCATATGGTCCCATCCTATATTAGTAATAATACTTAAGATAGGAGCGATCACATTGGTGCTGTCCAATCTTCCACCTAGGCCAGTTTCAATAATAGCAATCTCACATTTTTCTTGCACAAAATAATCAAAAGCCATGCCCACCGTGATTTCAAAAAAAGAAGGTTCTATTTTATCAATGACAGGTTTTATTTTATTGGTAAAAGCTATTACAAAGTCTTGGGTACACATTTCTCCATTCACTCTAATGCGTTCTCTAAAATCATACAAATGGGGGGAGGTATACAAGCCAGTTTTATAACCTGCTGCTTGGAAAATGGCGGCCAACATATGACTGGTAGATCCTTTCCCATTGGTGCCTGCCACATGAATGGTTTTAATTTTATGTTGAGGCTGGCCTAAAAAATTACAAATCTCAAGGGTATTGTGCAGATCATTTTTTATAGCTGCAGCACCAATTCTACTAAATAGCGGTAAGCGACTGTACAAATAGTCGATGGATGCTTGATAAGACATGGGCTATTATTGAACTTCGAATTTAAACTTAACCGTGACCATGGAACTATGATCTGCGCTATTGAAATTAATTTTAGTTAAGTATTCGACAATTGCTTTTTTATATTTAGAATCATTAGAGGAAGAGCCTTTGACAATTTGTACAAATTTTCCTTGACCAGCAGGGTTCACTTCAATTTCAGCATAAATAGTCGCCGCTTCAACATCTCCATTAAAGGTATAGGCCTTGGTTACCTTTCTATCTCCTTTGGTGACAAAAGGGCCACCCTTACCTGAATAATTTTTTCCATCAATACTTCCATTGGCTACCCCTTGATCACCTTTGCCACCGGCAATGCCCTGGTCTTTGACATTGTTGTAACTGTCTTGATTGTTTCCTCCTTTGCCATTACCGCCTGCGTATTTTCCCATCAGGGCTTTTGGTTTGGCCGCAGGGGGTAGCGGTAAATTTTTGATATTCGTTTTTGCTTTTTCGGAACGAATGGCTTCATCATTAGGATGGTTAGATGATGCATTTATTTTCACTGCTTTATTGATCGCAGTAGCTTTTACGCTTTTACGAGCACCTACTTCAGGTGCTGGGGCTTCTTTGCTTTTTGGAGCGATATCGCCAAGGCCAGTGCTACTGTTACCCAAATTTACTTCCATGTAAGCCGCTTCAGGTGGAATAATGGTGGGGGCGGCTTGTTGCCAATGCATGATTACAAACAATAAAGACAAAACAATGCATATTAAAAGCGTGTACACACCCGCTTTAATATTTTTTTCTTGTTCGAAACTTAATTGCATGTGATAAAATTAATGTAAAAATACATCATATCCCAATCTGCAAAGGGTAGCAATAATCACTATTAGGAAAAACCTTCTGATGAACTTATTGCCCTTGGCGATGGCCATTTTAGAACCCAAAAATCCGCCTATTGCATTACATATAGCCATAGGCAAGGCCACCGACCATAGGATGGATCCTTTTAAAACAAACAATACAATCGAACCCATATTGGTGGCAAGATTCACCATTTTCGCATGGGCATTGGACTGAAGAAAGTCAAATCCAAGCACACTAATAAAGGCCAGTACCAATAAACTGCCTGCGCCAGGGCCAATGAATCCATCATAAAAACCTATCACCAAACATATGACTGCACCTTTGTACCATTTGAATTGAAAATGGGCGCTTTGTATTTCAAGTCCTAAATTTTTATTGGTATAAGTGTAAAAAGCAATTAACACTAAAACAATAAAAATAACAGGCTTCATAAAAGCATTGCTCACTAAGGTTAAGCAGTAGGAGCCAGTAAAAGCAGCAATGAATGCAATGCTGGTAAAAAGCAATAATCTTGGTAAAGGAATTTTTACTTTTTTTAAATATTGTCTGGCCGCAAAAAAGGTACCTGTGAAAGAAGGAATTTTTAAAGAGCCTATCACCCTGGCAATAGGTTCATTAGGAAATAAAATGAGTCCTGCAGGTGTTTGAATGAGTCCACCACCACCCACAATGGCATCCACAAATCCTGCTAAAAATGCAATGAAACATAAAATAAGGACCGTGCTACTCATCTACAATAATTAGGATTGATGAACAATGGGTTTGATGGGGCTTGGCCAAGTGTTGATTACAATGCCTGTAACAATAATCAATCCACTGATGGCTTGCGCTGTAGAAAATTTTTCACCTAAAAACAAAACAGCTTCGATGGAACTAAGTAGGGGAATCAATGTACCAAAAAGGGCAGCTTTACCTGCGCCAATTTTTTGAATGGCATTGTTCCAAATTAAATAAGAGATGGTAGAATTGCCAATGCCTATGTACAAGACAATCCATAATAAATGCGCGTTAAACACCACAGGTTGAATAAAATTCATTTCGTAAATGGCCCCTGGTAAAAGTAAAAGGGCGCCAATGGCAAATAAAACCAATAAAAAACTATTGTTAGAAATGCCTATTGGTTTTTTGCGCACAAAAACATTGTAAGTGCCAAAACAAATGCCTGCCCCAATCATCCATAAATCTCCAGCACTGATTTGAAAATGAAGAATATTGGAAATTTCTCCCTTGGTTAATAAATAGAGGGTACCTACTAAGCCAAGCATTATGCCTGTTATGTTTTTCCAATGTAATTTTTCATTCACAAAATAGGCGGCTAGCAATGCCGCAACAATTGGATGCACGGTGGATCCAAATAAAGCCATATTGATGGCAGTGGTATGATGGCCCGCCGTATAGATTAAGGTATTGTAGATAGCAAAGCCAATGAGGCCCATCCAAAAGAAATAGGTTTTATTGACTTTGAAAATAGAAATTTCTGCTTTAAAATTTTGGTAAGCAAAAGGGAGCATGCAAATGGTGGCCACCGTCCATCTAAAAAAAGCCAAACTAATAGGACCTGTTAGATGAATGGCATACCGAGAGACTATAAAATTTCCAGACCAGATTACACTAGAAGTGATGGCTAGTGCAGCACCTATTTGATTTTGTTTGCTCAATGATGTGCAAAATTATGGGTAAAGTCTCCTTTAATTCTTTCGATGGGTGGGTTGTAATAACCAAATTTTAATTTCGGAAATTCTTCCTGTATCAAATCCATCATTTGTTTGACACCCATAATCTCACCCATATCGGTCACGCCAATTTTACCTAAATACCAATCCGGATCAATATTAAAATTGCGCCATTGAATCATTTTTAAATCGGTATCTCTGATAAATTTTCTTAAAGCTTCATATTCTTCTACGCTGTCCGTCATGCCTGGAAAAACAAAATAATTAATACTTGTCCATTTACCAGCCGCCGACATCACACGCACACTTTCTTTAATGTCCGCAAAAGTATAATTGTTAGGACGGTAATAGGCGTTGTAAATATTTTCACGAACAGAATTAGTACTTACTCTTAAACTATCTAAGCCGGCTTCTGCTAATATTTTCACAGCCACCGGATTAGAGCCATTGGAATTTATATTAATACTTCCTTTGTCGGTATGCTTTCTTATTTCAATAATGGCTTCTTTCATAGTCTCCCACATTAATAAAGGCTCTCCTTCACAACCTTGTCCAAAACTTACAATAGGGAATGGGGCTGTCATTAAATGGGGCACCGTGTATTCTACTACTTCAGCAGCGGTAGGTTTAAAAACTAATCTTTCTTGGTTAGAAATAATTTCTTCTTCAATGGGTTGAAAAGAAATACAGCCAATACAATTGGCGTTACATGCAGGTGAAATTGGAATAGGACATTCCCATCTGCCCATGGCAAAATTTCTGGCAGCAGGACAATGATAAGTCATGCAACAATTTTCCATTAAATGTTTTACCAATCTATTTTGACTATAGGTTTCTAATAATTTACTTGTTCCTTTTTCAATTATTTTTTGATCATAGCCCTCACAATCTTGTCTAATATCTTTTTCTATTCTTACAGCAGGCACATAATTTTTTCCATCCTGCCAGCCCACCGCTGTATAACAAAATAAAGGAAGTGTAGGTGCATTGGCTAAGGTTTCATAAGCCGCTATATATAAACCAGTATGAGCCGGAGGAATAAAGGCAGCTACGGCCCAACCTTTTTCACAAATGCGCATTTCACCTGTTTCCACATCGATGCCAATGCCTCTTCTTTCTGGTAATTCATACAAGCTACCTCCATTGGGTAATTCCATCCAATCTTCTAGAGGTACTTCGTAAGCGTCCCAGCCAGCACGGCCTGTTACATACAAGCTAGTATCTTCAAATATTTGGCCTTTGCCGTCAGAATATAAAATATAGGGGGAGCTTTGTAATGACATTGGGTAAAGGTATCAATTAGGATTTAATTAAATTAGAATTGGCCATTTGTTGGGCACAAAAAGCATTAAATTCTGCTGTAATGGTAGCCGTTACTGGCTCATTGATTTGTTTTTGGATCAGTTGATTGTTTTTGAAATCTATGGTGATCAAATCATCTTTGATTAAAGCATTTTGAACCATGGTCCAGGAATAATATTTTTTAGGAAAGGTATTGATCACTATTCCAGTGGGGTCAAAAGCCAATTCGTAGGGGAATTTCACTTGCCTTTCGAATAAGGCCCCAATTAAAAAGATGCCTGCAATCAATAGACCATTGGGTTGTAAAAACCATCCCCAGGAAGCCAGGAGCAAACCTAAGCGGTAATAGGGTATTTGGCCTCTTTTTCTTTGAAAAACACAGAAAATCCACCAGCTAATAAAGGAAGTCATAATGGCAAAAATGAGTGCTGGCTTAGGAAATAAGCCTAAATAGAGGGAATAGGAAATGGCCACTACGGATATCAATAGCATGAATTGGCTGATCCTGTCTACGTTTTTGAAATCGGGACTTTTGCATACAATAATATAGTCAAAAACACGCATAAAATTTTAGTTTCTAGTGGAGTAATATTTGGTGCAATTTAAGCCCATTTGGTTAACTTTGCACTATGAAGAAAACACATCTTATTTTATTGGTATTAATTGCAGCAGCTATTGTGGTGCTGATCAGCTATACTGGCGATTTAAGTAGCTACGAAACCATTGGCTCCGCCAAGCAAAAAGAAGGCAAGTTTGTCAACTTAATTGTTAAAATGGATAAGTCGGTAGCTGTTCAATACGATCCAGTCAAAGATCCTAATTTATTGCAATTTAATGTGCAAGACAGTCTAGGGGGTAAAATTGCAGTAGTTTACCACAATACCATGCCAACCGATATGGAAAAATCTGAAAGATTGGTGTTAAAAGGTAAAGTGCAAGGGGATCATTTTGAATGTTCAGCGATTGTAATGAAATGTCCTTCTAAATACAAGGACAATCCCAATGCCATGAAAGAACAACCGGTAACCATCAGCAATTAATTATTTCAATTAGGTCAATGAATACAACAAAGTTTATTGGGGAGCATTTGCTGCCTGGACAAATAGGATATTTTTTAACGATACTAAGTTTAGTGGCCGCCTTATTAGCCAGTTTTGCTTTTGCTAAAGCTTTTTTTTCAAAAGAATTATCGGTACAAGCGCAGTGGAACAAATTGGCTAAAATTGCTTTTTACATAGAAGCGCTATGTATTTTTTCATGTTTCGTTGTACTATTTTATATTATTTCCAATCACTTGTTTGAATACAAGTATGCTTATATGCATAGCGACAAGAACCTGCCTTATCAATATTTATTGAGTTGTTTTTGGGAAGGGCAGGAAGGAAGTTTTTTATTGTGGAGCTTTTGGCATTGTGTATTAGGCTTATTTGTGTTGGCTAGATTAAAAAGATGGAACAACAATATCAATGGGGTGATGATGGTCTTGAATTTTGTTCAATTTGTCTTGGCCACCATGGTGGTGGGCTTGTTTATTTTTGATGCTAAATTAGGCAGCAGCCCATTTTTATTGTTAAGAGAAGAAATGAGTTGGCCCATACTTTCACGTCCCGATTATTTACATTTAATTAAAGATGGTACAGGTTTAAATACTTTATTACAGAACTATTGGATGGTGATTCATCCGCCTATTTTATTTTTAGGTTTTGCTTCTACTACCATTCCATTTGCTTTTGCAGTGACAGGTTTAATTAAAAAAGAGCATGATTGGATGGATCATTGTTTGCCTTGGGCTAGTTTTTCTGCAGGGATTCTGGGTTTAGGTATTATGATGGGGGCCGCCTGGGCTTATGAGAGTTTAACCTTTGGAGGTTATTGGGCCTGGGATCCAGTGGAAAATGCCTCCTTGGTGCCTTGGATGACCTTGGTATCCGCCATCCATGCTTGTATCATTTACAGAAAAACTGGAGGCAGTTTAAAAACCACTTATTTCTTTTTTGGAATAAGTTTCTTACTTGTTTTGTATTCTACTTTTTTAACCAGAAGTGGCATATTGGGAGATACATCGGTGCATGCTTTTACAGACCTAGGAATGAATACACAATTATTGGTGTTTTTGTTAATTTTTGTGCTTCCTTATTTTGCATTATTTATGGTAAGGATGAAGGATATGAAAGCGCCGCAAAAAGAAGACGAAATTAAAAGTAGGGAGTTTTGGATGTTGGTAGGGTCCTTGATTTTATTTTTATCTGCAGTGGTGATTATTTCTATTACTTCGATTCCGGTTTTTAATAAATTGTTTGGCACCAAGATTGCACCTCCTGAAGATGCAGCTTTTGCACACAACCAAGTACAAGTTTTTGTGGCCATCATTATTGGCTTATTGACAGCGGTTGGACAATATTTAAAATTCAAAGGAACTACGGGAGATTATTTTAAAGAGAAAATAAAATTGCCCTTATTAATTACGATTGTTGTGACGGCTGTAGTTTATTTCTTTGTTGGCGTAAAGTTTACTGAGAAGGGCATTGGTTTTACAGGGGCGATCTATGTAGCTTTATTTGCTTCCATCTTTACAGTGGTTGCCAATTTATTTTACTTCTTCTCGGTGCAAAAAGGAAAATTAAAATCCGCAGGCGCTTCCATTGGGCATGTTGGCTTTGGGCTAGTCCTGGTAGGTATTTTAATCTCTTCCTCTAATAAAACAATATTAAGTTGGAATACCACAGGTATCAGCCCATTGCGTATGGAATCAAAAAAGAGTCCTGCAGGCAATCCAAAAGAAAACATTACTTTATTTGAAGGTATTGCCACAGACATGGGTAAATACATGGTCACTTATGTGCAAGACAGCTTTGATATTTTAGACAAAAGATTCTTTGTATTAAAATTCAAAGAGAAAAAAACTGAGGAAGAATTTTTCTTGTATCCCGATGTTTTGAAAAACAATAAAGGGATGGAAGGCTTTTCTGCCAATCCATCTTCCAAACATTATTGGAACAAAGATATTTTCGTTTATGTTACTTCTTTTCAAGATCATTCAACGGAGGATACCAGCAGTTTTCTGCCCCATCAAATGGCTATTGGGGATTCTATTTTTTACAGCAATGGCTATGTCAAATTGGACAAAGTTTTGGTGAATCCAAATACCAATAGACCTGCTGGAAGCAATGAATTAGTTTTACAGTTGTCGGTCACTTCTAAAGAAGGTTTAAAGTATCAAGCTAGTCCGAGTATTATTTTGGAAGGCATGAGCTTGCAAGCTAATTACGATACGGTAAAAGCACAAAATTTAGTCTTGAGTTTTAATAAAGTTGTGGACCAGCAAAAAGGTTTGTTGGAAATAGGGATGAAGGAATCTGCTTCTTTAACCAATTTGATTACTTTGAAAGCCTACGAGTTTCCATTTATCAATATTTTATGGATAGGGGTGATCGTAATGGTTTTTGGTTTTGGCTTGGCTACTTTTAATAGAGTGAAAAAATTCAAAGCCAAATAAAAGACATTGAATCAAATAGTTTAACCTATTTTTTAGATTTTTAAACAAAGAATAGAGGTTACTTTTTCTAATTTAGAGGATCAATGAATATGAAGAAGCGTTTGATATATTTATTGGTGTTTGTTTTGGCCATTGTTAGTTCGCCCCAAATACATGCACAAACTGGTACCTACGATACCTTAAGGGTAGAGGCTTACATTAGCCCAGAAGGAGATACCATCCCTCAATCCTGGTTGCCATCCGCTCAAGTCAATGCTATTCTAAATTCGCATTGGAAAAATTATTGGAAAAACTGGACCCGACTTAGAAATGCAGTCTATGTTACTTATCCTTACGCGAAAACAGCGGGTAAAATTATTTCAGAAGTAAATTTACAATTGGCCCATGTATCAGATGAGCGCCAAAGAAAACAAATCATTAAATCTAGGGAAAAGGAATTGAAAAGAGATTTTGCAGATAGGGTGACCAATTTATCTGTGTATCAAGGTAAGGTGTTGATGAAATTAATCAATAGAGAAACCGGAAATAATTGCTATGAAATCATAAAAGAGTTCAAAGGTGGATTCAATGCCGGTTTTTGGCAAACAGTGGCCTTTGTTTTTGGAAGTAATTTAAAACAACAATACGATGCCAAAGGGGATGACAAAGACATCGAAAAAATCGTAATAGAAGTGCAAAAATTATACGGGTACAAAGGGTAGGTTTTTGAGCCCTATTTTAGTATCTTTACCCGAATAGTCCCATCTACAATGAGTGAAGAAAAAAGTTTAAATTTTATTGAAGAAATTGTTTCCCAAGATTTAGCAGCGGGTAAACATAAATCTATATTAACTAGGTTTCCACCGGAGCCCAATGGCTATTTGCACATTGGCCATGCGAAGAGTATTTGCTTGAATTTTGGTTTGGCCAAAGATTTTGGCGGTGGCACTAATTTAAGATTTGATGATACCAATCCCACCACCGAAGAAACGGAATATGTTGAAAGCATTAAAGCCGATTTAAAATGGTTGGGCTTTGAATGGGTAAAAGAATGTTATGCATCAGATTATTTTGATACCTTATATGGCTTCGCTTTACAATTAATTGAAAAAGGATTGGCCTATGTAGATGACAGCAGTCCCGAAGAAATAGCCATACAAAAAGGTACGCCCACTGCTGCAGGTACAGGGAATGAATATAGAAACAGAAGTATTGCTGAAAACTTAGAATTATTTACCAATATGAAGGCGGGTGCTTTTGAAGATGGCGCTAAAGTGTTGCGTGCTAAAATTGATTTAGCCAATCCAAACATGCTTTTGCGTGATCCTATTTTATATCGTATTAAGAAGGCGCATCATCATCGTACGGGAGATCAATGGTGCATTTATCCTATGTATGATTTTGCCCATGGCCAAAGCGATGCAATTGAAAACATCACTCATTCTATTTGTACATTAGAATTTATACCGCACCGTGCCTTGTATGATTGGGGTATTGAGCAATTAGGTATTTTCCCTTCCAAGCAATATGAGTTTGCACGACTGAATATGACGTATACCATTATGAGTAAACGTAAATTATTGCAGTTGGTGCAAGAGAATCATGTAGAAAGCTGGGATGATCCTCGAATGCCCACCATAAGCGGTATGCGCCGAAGAGGCTATACCCCAGAAAGTATCAGAGATTTTTGTGACAGAATAGGTATTGCTAAAAGAGAAAACATCATTGATTTTAGTTTATTAGAATTTTGTGTTAGAGAGCATTTGAATAAAATTGCACAAAGAAGAATGGTAGTCACAGATCCTATTCAATTAATTATTTCTAATTACGAATTGGGAGAAGAAATTTTACATTCCGAAAATAATCCTGAAGATGCTGATGGGGGTGTGAGAGCAGTTCCATTTAGTAAAGAATTATGGATCGAAAGAGATGATTTTATGGAAGTACCTACTAAAAAGTATTTTAGACTAGGACCTGATTTAATGGTTCGTTTGAAAAGTGCCTACATCATCAAATGCGACAGCTTTGATAAAGATGATCAAGGAAATCTCAAAACAGTCTATGCAAGTTATTTCCCTGATAGCAAAAGTGGATCAGATACTTCAGGTATTCATGTAAAAGGGACCTTGCATTGGGTAAGTGCCAAGCATGCAGTGCCTGTTGTATTAAATGAATATGATCGGTTGTTTAAGGTAGAAGATGTGGCTGGCGCAGAAGGCGATTTTAAAGATTACATCAATCCTAATTCATTAACAAAAGTGACCACTGCTTGGGGCGAACCTGCCTTATTGGAAGACAGTAAGGAAGCACGTTTTCAATTTTTAAGAAAAGGCTATTTTTATCAGGATACTACAAGTACCCAAACTGCACTCGTGTTTAATCGCACGGTTACTTTAAAGGACGCTTGGGCCAAAGAGCAAAAAAAATAATTACCTCAACTACATTGGCATGTTAACGCTCGAAAACTTTACTAAACATTGGGAGAAAAAGTTTCCAGCGCTCAGCTTAAAGAAGCACCATTTTTTAATTGCCATTAGTGGCGGGGTAGACAGTATTGTACTTGCCCATCTGATGCATAGTTGCAAAGCCAATATTACGTTGGCGCATGTTAATTTTCAATTAAGAGCAGAAGAAAGTGTAAGAGATGAAAATTTTGTGCGTGCATTTGCCCAACAATTAAATGTCCCCCTTAAAGTACATAGTATAGATACGAATAAATATGCGGCCACTTATAAAATGGGTTTACAAGAAGCTGCCCGTGAAATAAGGTATGCTTGGTTTGAATCTTTGTTAGCAAAGGAGGAAGTACTTTTGACAGCCCATCATGCAGACGATCAAGCAGAGACTGTGCTGATGCAATTGTTCAGAGGAACAGGCTTGCATGGGCTAACCGGTATTCCCGCTAGACGACACGATGTTTTAAACTTGGCCAGACCCTTATTGCCTTTTACTAAAGCGCAAATAAAACAATACGCCACAACTAATGGCTTAAGCTTTGTAGAAGATAGTTCTAATAGTAAAGACGATTATACCCGTAATTTAATTCGCAATAAAATTATTCCACAAATTCAGGAAGTTTATGCCCATGTGAATGAAAATATTTTCTCCACCGCAGAAAAATTAAAAGAGGCAGAAGCCATTGTAGAGGCTACGGTAGCATCTTTTTGGAAAAAAGGATTTAAAATTAAAAAGGGCATACCCACCTTACCCATCAGTTATTTTAATAAGGTAAAAGACAATGCTACTTATACCTGGGGCTTGATCCAATCTTATGGTTTTAAACCAGCGCAAATTACCGAAGTACATAAATTATTGGAGGCCTCTAATGGGGCTTATATAGCCACGCCTACGTATCGTTTTATTAAATACAATGAAGTCATTCAAATTGTCTCTAATGATACTAGTAAAGAACATTTAGTTATTTATGTAGGGGAAGGCGTAATGCAAACTAAATATGGAACTTTGCAATTAGAGCTTTTAGAGGCCAAAGAAAACACAAGCATAGATCCTAGTCCCAAAATTGCCTATCTAGATGCAGCCAAATTAGACTGGCCTATTTTATTTAGAACCTGGCAGTCCACAGATTATTTTTACCCCTTGGGTTTAAGAAAGAAAAAGAAGTTGAATCATTTTTTGGGCAGTTTAAAATTAAGCCCAGCCATTAAAGAGCAAGTAGGCATTATCGCTGTTGGAGATAAAATTTGTTGGGTAGTAGGGCACCGATTAGATGATCGATTTAAAATTACGCCGCAAACCACTAAGGTGTTAAAAATTACTTACCAAGATAAGTCCTAATCTGATCTATAAATAAACTCACTACTTCTACATGTCCAATAAAGTGAGCGGTGATTATTAAAAATACCACCCCATAAATAGAACCCCATAGATGGGCACTGTGATTGATGCCTCCTTGTCCTTGTTTAGATAAGTAGGCAGTAAGGCCAAGATAAATGGGCCCAAAAATAAATCCAGGAATAATAGGAGGGATAATAAAAAATCCAATTTGCATGGTAGGTTGTAAAAAAATACCCACAAATACAATGGCAGAAACTGCACCAGAGGCACCCAGGCTGCGGTAATTGTATTGTTTAAAGTGATGGAGATAAGTTGGAATTAAGCAAACTAATAAAGAAGAGATATAGAGGACGATGAAAAAACTTGCTCCTGAGGATCCAAATATCATCGTAAAATATTGCTCTACATAATCTCCAAACATATAAAAGGAGAATAGATTAAAAGCCAAATGCATAAAATCGGCATGAATAAAACCAGAGGTGAAAAATCGATACCATTGATTTTGTTGATGTACCGTATAGGGATGAAAAATTAATTTATCCATTAGGTTGTCATTGTACATCGCAGCAATGGAAATAGCTACCGTGACAATGGTAATTGTTAAAGTAATACTCATATTAATTTAATTGGCATTTATTCGTGATGGTATTTTTCATTGGCCAAGATACTGCATGCGCGGTATACTTGTTCTGCTAAGATCAATCTAACCAACATATGAGGGAAAACCAATTCTGACAAAGACCAGGTAAATTGAGCGCGTTGTTTGATTTCAATGGCCACACCGTAAGCACCGCCAATTAAAAAAACAATACGTTGGGCACTCTGATTGGCTTTTTGCTGTATCAATTTAGCTAAACCTGGAGAACTCAGCATGGTACCTGTTTCGTCTAATAAAATAAGTACATCATTGGGGCCAATTGCTTTTAGAATGGATTGCGCTTCCGCTTTTTTAATTTGATCAGGATCAGTGGCTTTAGCTGGAGCAATCAATTGCCATTGGATAGGGTAATAATGGCCAATTCTTTTAGTAAAATTTTCAATGCCTTCTTTGATATAAGGTTCATTGGGTTTGCCCACAGAAAGGAAAGCTAATTTCAATACGAGTTGTTTAGTCAAAAATACAGCATATAAATTAAGGGCCATACTATACTAAAAGTATTGTAAGAAATAAATCTATAAAAATATTTTATAATATGTTGATAGTCAATCCCATAAATCAATTAATTTCCTAAAACAAAAAGGGAAGTTCTATGATAAAAATCATAATTTCGCCCTCAACTTAAACCCCCTACATGAAGCTACTATCCCCCCGTAGTATGTTTTTTTTGCTACTATTGATTGCCGCTCAGACTTATGGGCAAGCCAAAGAAGAATCAGTCATAAAAGAAAATATAAACACAGTCAGCCAAACTAAAATTGGAAGTTTAATCTGTAGCATTTATACTAGCAATGAGGTAAAAAATTCGGTTCAAATTATTTTTAAGAATCAGAAGTACATCTACCAACAAGAATCGGACACCATAGCTATTGCAGATCCTGTGAAAATAAATCAGTTGATCAAGGATTTAAAAGAGGGTTTGTCCATTATTGAGGATGACCAAAAAACAGCCTCCTTTGACAGAGGCTATTATATCATTGTGAAGGACAATATTTTCATGGACAATAAAGTACTTACTTTTTGGAACAAGGATTATAATATCGGTGCATCCATCAATAAAAGTTCCATCACCCAATTGATTGAGTGGTTGGAATCCATTAAGTTTTAATGATTATTACCATCTATTAGCATAAAAAAAGCCTCCTAATTTAAGGAGGCTTTTTTATTGGGTGACCGCGTTAGGATTCAAACCTAAAACCCCCTCATCCGTAGTGAGGTACTCTATTCAGTTGAGCTACGCAGCCATTTCCCTAGTTATAGGGGGTGCAAATA
>Ga0114977_10000550_pt1 | contig 24983 bp, 17 predicted proteins | sample S_130805_MF_Meta_FD_87026 | JGI IMG/M metagenome (GOLD analysis project Ga0114977, IMG submission 87026) | Freshwater microbial communities from Lake Simoncouche, Canada to study carbon cycling - S_130805_MF_MetaG | ecosystem: Environmental > Aquatic > Freshwater > Lake | place: Lake...
CTATTTATTCTCGCCAGCTGGCTATTGCTTAAGCTTGAGCGGGGTGATCAGCTTGTCTATCACTATCAGGATTATCTTTTGCCAATCCTGCGGCGGCCATGTGCAAGGCGCCGATTTGTCTGTGAGCTGATCATAGAGCCCATCCCGGGAGAGCAAAACTATGCTGGCTCTCTGCAAGCTGCCCAGCAAGCCATTAAAGTATTTCTGCCAACTAGGATGATGCAAGCAGCTCTATACAGGGCTGGCATTCCTACCTTTCTGGCGCCCTATGGTGGAGACAAGCAAATTTATAGAAGATCTTCACTATCCAAGACAACTTTACTGCCCAAGGCAATTACAAAGAAGTCTGAAGTGTCAATATATATACCACACCTTCGAATTGCCGCCCGTGCCAATAGTTTGCGTAAGGGCCTCGATTTTCTGCTCTTAGCCCTAGTTGATCTTGATCAACGACTCTCTGCCATCCATACTGAATCTGTGCTAATGGCCATAGAGATTCATATCTGTGGTGCCATTTCGGAGCCTATTCTCCTTCAGCAGTTTAATGATCTGGCGATTAAGCTGCGTTTGTCTGGTAGGATTGCCCTTTCTTATCGTCAATTTCCCCCAGATGCTTACCTTGAGTTGCTCCACAACTCTGATCTTTTTGTGATGCCTTCACGCAAGGAAGGATCATCTCTAGCCGCGTTAGAGGCTCTTTATATTGGCATCCCATGTCTTTTGAGTAAAGCCTGCGGTGTTGAAGTTTTTATTTCTGGGAAGCATGGTTGGAATGTCGATCCTCTTACGGCAGATGTACTAGCAGATCAGCTCTTTAGCATTTTGCAGTCCCCCGAATGTTTAGACAGTTGGTCTGCACGGCTCGTTCAAGATAAGTCACTATTCAGCTGGGATGGCTATTTACAGGTTGTTGGTGAATCTGTTGAGCCTTAATAATCTTTCTATGCTTTGTATGATATTTTTTGTATTGTACAGATAATGGATTGGAGCTATTGTGCTGATCCTCCCTTGGCTTGGATCCAGCTCCGCGATACTTTGCTTAAGCTATTTTTTACACCCTGGCTATCACTACCTTTGGTAGTTCTAGTGTGGTTTCCGTTCAGCCGACTGCTCTGTAAGCGTTCAAGGCCCAGGATTTTGAGCTTGGCCTTTTTGGTTGCTCTGATCAGTGTTATCTATACCCCGCTTTCCACCGCGTTGTTTACAGGACTTCTGGTTAGGCTGATTCCAGCTTCTACTGTTTTTTCAACTTCAACAGCTGTTCTCTTGGGCCGCGGGCCAGAGATTGGCAATGCAAGTGCTGCCATGGCTGCAGTACTCCTGCAGCAAGATTTGGCACAGAAGATTTATATATCGGGTGATACAGTTTCATCCACTGCTCCATTGTTATCCCTGGGTGTTCCAGCCACAGCAATTGCCGGAGACAGTTGTGCGCAAACCACCGCAGAAAATGCCCAAGTTACAAGCCGTTGGTTGCATCGCCATGGCATTAGATCTATTGTGTTGCTCACAGATAAGTGGCAGCTAGCTCGCGCCACCCGCCTATTTTCTAGAGAGGGTATATTGGTGCAGCCTCTAATTGTTCCTGTTCAACTTTCTTCATCGCAAGCCAATCGGTTGGCCTTAAGGGAGTTTTGGGCCTATGGCCTCTACTGGCTCCAAGGCCGCTTGTAATCAGTATCTCTCTATTTGGCCAGTTTTGCAAGTTTACTTTCGTCAAGTGTTGGATCCATGTACCAGCTCAAACAACTGCCCACGGCTCCGCTCAAGATTCTACTATGTGGCCTTAACTTTTCACCAGAAGCCGTAGGAATTGGTCGATACAGCGGTGAACTGGCCCGTTGGTTGAGTAGCCGTGGCTTTGATGTTCATGCCATTACAGCTCCGCCCTATTACCCACAATGGCGCGTACAGCGGCCTGCCCGCAATCGCTATTCCAGGGAGCGCTTTGGAACTCTGAAGATTGATCGTTGTCCAATTTGGGTTCCTCGCCAGCCAGGTGGGTTAACGCGGCTATTGCATCTGGCCAGTTTCTGTAGCAGCTCCCTGCCGCTGGTGCTTTCACGCCTGGTTGCTCCGCCCGATTGCATCATAGTAATTGCACCGGCGTTCTTTTCTACCCTACCGGCTTTATTGCTTGCTCAGGCTTGCCGTCTGAGGGGGCGTCCTATCGCTACTTTACTGCATATTCAAGATTTTGAGCTGGATGCTGCCTTTGAACTTGGTTTGTTGCGCGGCGGATGGATACGTCAACTTGCTGAGCGCCTCGAAACCAAATTGCTGCGTAGCTTTGATCGGGTGTCAACTATATCGGAAGCCATGTCAGCCCGGCTTATCGAAAAGGGTGTGCTGCCTGATCGAGTCGTTCTGTTCCCTAACTGGGTTGATGCCAGCAGCATCAAGGTCGCCCCAGCGCCTGCTCAGCTGGGTTGGCGCCAAGAGCTTGGTATTCCTAGCAATGCCCTTGTGCTGTTGTATTCCGGCAGCATGAACCAGAAACAGGGACTGGAGCTTTTAGCTGCAGCAGCCCACAGGCTTGCTGATCAGCGTGAATTATGGTGGATCTTCTGTGGCGAAGGTCCCACAGCCAACCAACTGCAGCAGGCCTGTGCAGGACTTTCACAAGTAATCTTTTTACCACTTCAGAGTAAGGAAAGCTTTTCGGATCTGCTCCAATTAGCTGATATACATCTGCTTCCCCAGAAGCAAGGAGCTGCGGATTTGGTGATGCCTTCCAAATTGCTTGGGATTCTTGCCAGTGCTAGACCGGTGATTGCCACAGCTGATCCCAGTAGTGCCCTGGGGCAGGCGGTGCTTGAACCGCAGCCTGCTGGACTCGTTACCCCTCCAGGCGATCTCTCAACTTTCATAGCTGCTGTTCAGGAGCTGGCCCGGGATGCTGAACTGCGTCGTCAACTCGGTAGTGTGGCTCGATTGCGCGTTGAGCAACGTTGGGATAGAGAAGCCGTGCTCTTGAGATTCGAGCAGCAATTGCTAAGCATTAATAGGCGTTCTTGCCCCTAAGGCGTACCAGAGTAAGTAGTAGTATCTCCAGATCAAATAGCAGATTCCAGTTGTGTATGTAGTGAAGGTCGGCCTTCACTCGTGCTTCCATGGCTTCGAGCGTTCTTGTTTCGCCCCTAAGACCAAGCACTTGGGCCCATCCTGTGATTCCTGGCTTCAGTGAATGCCTACGCATATACGCTCTTACCTTATGGCGGTAAAATTCATTGTGCGCCTCAGCATGGGGACGGGGGCCCACTAGGCTCATTTCTCCACGCCAAACATTAACCAGTTGGGGTAGTTCATCCAGGCTCCAGCGTCGTAGAATGGCACCTAGACGGGTGATGCGTGGGTCATTGCGTCTAGCCTGTTCCACCTTTTTACCGTTTTCTACAACGGTCATAGTGCGGAACTTGAGGCAATGAAAAGGTTCGCCGTTTATCCCATAACGCCTCTGACGAAACAGCACTGGTCCCACTGAATCAAACTTGATCAGTACCCCAATCGCGATGAGCAGTGGTGCTAGCAGCGCTAGCATCAAACAACTGGCTGCACAGTCAATGCATCGCTTCAGCCTAAATTCCATAACGGTGGCCTGCTGCCCCCAGAGCTGTAGGGCCGGTACCCCCCCGATGCTGCAGGAGCGGGGGTTACATGCTGGGGAATCTAGCCAGCTTGGCAGTAGCAGGACGGGACAGGTGAGTTGCCCCAATACCTTAAGGATCTGCTCTAGCACTGCTTGGCTATGGGGTTCTTCTACGATTATCTGATCTAAGGTTGTGTCTTGAATTTGCTTCTCTATAGACGCCAAACTTATCGATTCTGCTAGGCACTCTTTTGGCCAGATCTGTATTGGAGTTATTTTATTGCCACGCTGACCATTTGCCAGCCACTGAGCTTGCATTAGCTCCAGCCTTTCTTGGCTACCAATGAAACCACTTTTCATCAGCTTGCTCTGTTTTGCACTCATTTGCCTGGCAGCCTGAGCCGCCAGCAAATGTGTGCCTACTAGCCACAAACCGACAACCAGAAACCATATCGACATCATTGTGCGGGAATACTCCGCCCCGGCTTTCTGCAGGAAAAGCCATACAGTTATAAAGCCAATAACGGTGGCCCAGGTCATAGCCGCCCTCGCCGCGCCTTGCCAGGCGCTGTGGTTTTGATCACCTTTGTAGAGGCTGAACCCCTGGGCCGTGAGGCTGAGCGTTAGGCCGGCTGCAATAGCCATCACAGGGATGCTATCTGCATTGTACGAACCTAGTCCGTGGGCAATTATCCACAGGGAAATAGTTGCTACGCATGGATCCGCAAGCCGTTGTACACGACCGATATCCTTGCGGTGTTTGCCGAGCAGATCAGCGTTGTAGAAACTGCACGACTGCTGCCATGGAGTCATTTGCTATACGAATGATAACAACTTAATTCAAGTGATTTTTAGAGATGTTAAGCGCTGCATAACTGCCTCAGAATTCATCAATGATTTTTTCTTATTGTGAGCTAATGCGTCATTAGAGCCTGATAGGTTTCCACTTGGAACTATATTTAGCATTGTTAAGCAGATATGCCGCAAACTTGATTTCATATCGATGCAGTAGCCATTTACGCCTCAAATTACTGCTTATGAGTAGCTGTCCTTCGATTTTGGATCTAACTACGAGCCTGCGCCAGCTATTTTGGTTGGTTTTCCTGACCGAATCATGCTCACATTATCTGTTGTGGCCTGGTATGCAAGTTCTTTCTTTGCATCGTAGGTTGTTAGTTTTTTTATACAGCTTGAATTTGTATTTCAGGGGCCTGATGCTAATTTTCTGATTTTGCACTTACTTCCAAACAAGCCCATGGCCATTACAGCTTCATTGCATCAACTATTTGAGCGACAAGTGTTGCTTCACCCTAATTCATTGGCGCTTGTAAGCGATTATGAAAGTATTACTTATTTAGAACTTAATCGGCGTGCCAATCAATTGGGATGGCGGCTTCGCTCCCGCGGTATTGGTGCTGATTGTCTTGTTGGGGTACTGGCTGATAGATCCATCGCTATGGTGGTCGCAATATTGGCCATACTTAAGGCTGGTGCTGCATTTTTACCACTTAACCCTGATCAGTTTGCCCAGCAATTGGCAGTGACTATCGAGGAGGCCCCTTTGGATTTGATGCTTGTGCAATCAGGCTTTACTGCCGGTGATTTTCGCAGAGTTGAGCAGCTGTACATTGATTTTTGTATAGATGATGGCAATGCAGCCTCAATTTCTAACTTACCCTATCAAGGCATGCTAAGTGACCTTGCCTGTGTTATCTACACTTACGGATCAGGGGGGCGTCTAGATCGCGTTCTATATGAGCATAGTTCGGTCTCTGGTCTTCTACTTGGGATGCGTTCTGCTTGTCAGATTTCTCTCGATGATCGATTTCTACTAAAGGCTCCACTTTGTTTTAATGTATCATTTCTAGAATTTTTTCTGCCATTAGTATCTGGTGCTCATATTGTCCTGGCTAGAGCTGGTTTTCAATACGATCTTATGCATTTAGCTGCAATAATTCAGCTTAGTGGAATCACTGCTACAAGCTTTACCTCATCGCAATTACAGCTATTTCTTGAACACAAGCATTCCCGTGCCTGTCGCTCGCTTAAGCACCTATGGTGTTGTGGTGAGATTATAAGCCCTTCCCTGCAGACCCAGTTTTATGATCGCTTACCTGGGGCGCAGCTACATTATTTTCATATTCACACTGATTCAACCATTCAGACCGCCCATTGGCACTCTCGGCAGGATGGTAATCGCGAGCCCGTTACTATTGTACGATAATCTTCCCGTATATTTTCAATGAATCAGAGATACTTTAGATAAAAGTAAAATTAGGGGATCTTTTTTATTTGTCCTCATTTATTTTAGCAACCATTTGTTTCTTCAGTCGCTTTTGTGACTAAAGCGGAATCTGTGGCCACTGCGAATTCTACTTGCTACCATGTTATTCTTGCAATTAGGATGTTTACCATGGATCTTATCTTGCGTTTATGTTTAGCGGCAAGAGCTTTGGGGCAATATTTGTATCTGTATGGATACGCCCTTCCTTGTCTTCGTGCATATAGTGTACTTACCAGTGCCGTCTCTGTCTGCAGAGGCTATGGTACTTTTGTTTTAATTAATAGATATTTATTTGCAAAGTTGGCTGTCTCTAGGAATTCTAGGATTGACGTGGAGTTTCATCATTGTTTAGCGCTTGCAGCCGAACCTGCATTAGCTTCTTTTGTCCCCAGTTATCGTTACTTTAAAGGTTTTTTTGTGTCGGCACTTGTATGTGAAATTCTATATAAGGTGCGGCATGATGACCTTTTGAGCCATGCGGTTTGCATTCAGCAACAGTTAGATCTTGTGGGTGTTTCCCGCTCTCGTCTCACCCTTGCTAATTCTCCTCAAATACAAGCAGGTTTGACTAAATTCGACCAGGAATTTGGATCGGTCATAACTAATAAAATTCGCCGCATCGCTATCAAATACCTGGCATTTGGTGACTATTCGGTTGGATTGGTGCATGGTGATTTTCACGTTGATAATATTATGCTTGATGCTATTGGGAATTGTAGATTAATTGATCTGGATTGTGTTCGTTACCATAGCATCCGACAGTTTGATCCTTTGTATTTTGCATTAAAACTTGATTGCTTAACCACTAATCTTTTTTGGATTGACTCTCTGTGCGTGAGTTTTGCAACCGCTGGTTCGAATATAGCCCAGTCATTAAATGCATTTGGAATTTCATGGTCATTCGGCTTTGGTCTTACCTTTTGCATGGATAGGATAGGGCAAGAGCAAATTAGTCATCATGTGATTTGCCCCCGTTCCAGGCTGTTGCCTGTTTTTCAGGCTTTACTATGTATTGATGAAGATACTTGTTAGTGTTGTGTTTGACTTTAATTGTATCCCTATCAACCTGTTGAGATGCTAAGTTGCATAATGTATTTTGTTCGGCCAGTTTTCACCTAACTTGGTTTTGTTTGCCCGAGATGCTGTCTTGACTGTTGAGGTCCCTTTGATTCACAATTTGTGCCGATTGCCAGGGTTCTTGTTATGTTGTTGAGCAGCCTAATTTCACGGCCAGAGGCCAAGAAATTTTGCTAGAGCTTTGCCTTCCCCTTGTTTTTGTTGATAGGCTTGAAGATACTTTTTTGTCTCCACATATCGTGATTTTGTCTGGAGTAGTTGGATATATTTTGTATGGAGGAGGCTGATCTCAAGTATTTTGCTAAGGACACCTGAATTTATTATTGTTGATTTTCTAATCATGTCTAACCATTAAACCGCTATATACGTACAAGAGGATAATGGCTATTATGAGGACAGGGTATGTTATTCCCTCCGGACTATCAACAAGGCAGAGTTTTTGTAAGCTTTTGTTGGCTATGATATTTTGGAGTCATGGCTGCAGGATCTGGAAGATGATGCTGTTCTATTCATTGTTCAAATCATCGAAATAACTGAGCGGCTGCAGCCAGAGCAGCACTTCCGGCTTCTAGTAAATAATGCCTACGGCACCATGATTCAGGTAGATGCCCAGGGCGTGGTGCGCTAGATCTCTGAATCCCTTACTGACATGCTGGGTTGGTCGGCGGCGGATTGGTTGGGGCGATCGGTGTTGACCTTTGTGCCTGAGGAGGAAAAGGAACGATTAAGTGCCAATATCAACCACATCGCCACTAGGGGTAAGCACTTAGTAGAGCGCTATCGGGCTTTTGCTAAGGATGGCAGCGTGCATTGGGTGGAGACCCATGCGGCCCCGTTTGTGGATGTGAATTGCAATTTGGATGGGGTGCTTGGCTCTTGCCACGTAATCGATGCTCGGGTGGCAGCGGAGGATGCTCTGCGCCTCAGTGAGCAACGCCATCGACTACTTGCTGAACATGCTAAGGATGTGATTTGGACCATGGAACTGGACGGTCGTATTTCCTTTATCAGTCCGGCAATTATGCAGCTTCGCGGTTTTACACCTGACGAAGCGATGGCTCAAAGGATTGAGCAAATCCATCCTCCAGTCTCCCTTGCCATCAGCTTAACTTACTTTCAAAGGCTGCATTCAGATATCGCTGCCGGTCGTAGCCCCACTGCTTTCTAGGGGGAGCTTGAATATTATTGTAAGGATTGATCCACGTGCTGGACAGAGGTGCAAGCGATCCCGATGCTCGGACGAGACGCTAACTGTATGCAGTTGCTGGGCGTATCACGGGACCTACGGGAGCGCAAGCGCTATGAGCAACAGCTGCAGGTTGCTAACAATGAGCTATTTCAGCTTTCAACCACTGATCAGCTCACGGGCACCTGGAACCGTCGTCACATTGAGGCAGAGCTTCTTCAGGAGATAGAGCGTTGCTGTCGTTATGGAAACTCGGTTTCTTTGTTGTTGCTAGATGTTGATAACTTCAAGCAAATTAACGACAAGTTCGGTCACCAGACGGGCGTTAATGTGCTTAAAGAGTTGACCCGCCGTGTGCAAGCCAACTTGCGCCAACTAGATCGATTGGGGCGCTGGGGAGGTGAGGAGTTTCTTGTGCTGATGCCCCAATGCCAGGCCGATGATGCCCTTCAGCTTGCCGAGAGACAGCGGGCCGTGATTGCCGATCAGCCATTTGCTGATGTTGGCACAATTACTGCTAGTTTTGGCGTGGCTCAATGGCTCCAAGGCGAAACAGTACACGAGCTGTTCCTAAGGGTGGATCAGGCCCTCTATGATGCAAAGAACCTGGGTCGCGATTGTGCAATACTTGCCAAGGCTTAGGTTGGTGGATTTGCAGATGTAAATTATTTCTCAGTTTTATTTTACGCTTTTTGCCATTTGGCTTTGGTTTTGTTATATTTCTTCTAGCTATCGATCCTGGTCATGGGCTTGCGTTGCGTAATTGTTGAGGACCAGGTGATGTTCCTGCAATTGCTTACCAAAAGCCTCGGCAACCACAAGGGTTTGGATGTAATTGCCACTGCCACCAGCGCTGCAGAAGGTATAGAGGTTTGCCGCAACCACAAACCGGATCTCTTGATTCTTGATTTGTGCTTGCCTGACGCAGGGGGCACCACTGTGGTAGCTGATTTGTTGATCCACTCTCCTGAAACTTTGGTAATAATACTTTCCGCTGAAGCCAGTGGCTTCAATTGTCCTGCAAATTTGCGCAAGATGATTCATGCAGTGGTTGACAAAACGAGTGCCTATGATGAGTTAAATGCCGAAATTGCTTATTTGTTGGCTGGTGAGCCGATCACTTCTGCTAAGCTGAGCGATCAATTGACTGCTAGGGAGCGGCAGGTATTTGATTTGATTGGTCGTGGTTTTAGTAATATTCAGATTTCAGTGAAATTAGATCTTTCCCCCCATACGGTCAAAGAGCATCGTAAACATATTGTCCACAAGTTAGGAGTGGGAGGCCTGGGCTTGGTGCGGCTAGCCGCATTGGAACGAGAGGTATTGGATATTTCTTGGTAATATACTTGAATATGATGCTACGTTTATTGGCATATGAATAAAGATTGTTCGATCTTAATTTTTGCCATATATCTGGCTAGGTTCCTGGCCAGGAGACGCTGGCCAGGAACCAATGAAATTTAGACTTTAGCAGTATAAGACTGCTGTCTATTTCCCATTTGCTGTGCTGCCCTCTTTAGACAAAAGTGAAATTGGAGCTAACTAGATTTGTGGCTAAATTATTTTCAAGCTTGATAATTCCTCCTGCATACGTAATTAGCGTATCTAATCCAGACTGAGTGGATGCAGCAGCAACACCGGCAAAATTTAGTAGACCTGTTGAGGCTGTGAATTCAATAACATCTCGTTGGGGTACAGCTCCAACAAGGAAGTCTGAAATTGTATCGGATCCATCTCCGGCCACTATTACGTATTTATCGCTGCCTAGCCCACCACTGAACAGATCATTTCCTTTCCCCCCGTTAAGGATGTCACTTCCCCCATTGCCATTGATGATGTCAGCGCCTGCAAGACCAACTATCGTGTTGCCTGCATTGTTTCCAGTGAGAGTGTCGTTTCCAATTGTGCCAGTAAGGGTTGAGGGGGCAATTTGAACGTCAATATTTACTTGACCATAATCACCCAGGTCAAATGTAATGTTGTCGCTGCCATAGGAGGTTGAGGGCGCAAGGGTTACGTCGAATGTAACCGTAGCTGGACCATCAACAGCCAGATGGGATGCTGGGGTGAAACTAGATACTAGGTTGTATTCATCGGCTACCACTGTGGGAATCACATCAACCGTTAATTCGCCAAGGGCATCTTTGATGGCCTGCTCAAGATTGCTGCTATTGCTATCTAGTTGCACAACAGCCCCAGTGCCGCCAAGTTCGTTATTAAGATTTTGATAATATCCTAGTACATCAGCTGTTACTGCAAATATAGGAATTATCCCAGCAGAATCTAGGGCTGCTTTCACTTGGGTAATTGATGGATAATCTTCACCTGGTGGGATCGTCTCTACAATGCCATCACCATTGTTTGCAGGAGCATCCGGCCAGTCCCCAGCTATGTGCGGTACTGCGTCTGTATTGATTACAACTATCCGCTTGCTGTCGCTACGCCAGCCAATTTCAGACGACCGATTAGCTATTTTTAGTAGTGCTTCCAGTTGAGCTTCAGGAATATCAGCTCCTCCACCTGCGCTTAGTCCATCAAGTTGCGTTTGCACAGTAGCCTTGTTATCTGTAACTGCCTGGTTGGTGATGTATTCAAAATCACCTTCCTCGCCAAAGGGTGATATGGGTTTATCTCTGAAACTGGCCACTCCAAACTGAAAGTCCCCATCAGTATTCAAGGAGTCGTATAAGGATCCAAACGCAGTTCTTACATTTGGTAGATCTTCAATGAATGATCCCGTCAGATCCTGGACCAATATAATATCTGCTACCGGAGGTAGATCAGGTATTACTACTGATACTGTGAATGTTACAGATGAATTAGCCCCCTCGCTTATCGAAACTGTTTGCCCTGGGTTTGCATCTGTGTCTGTAAAGTTCTTCAGAAATAACCCATCTTGCAGGCTGGCTGTTATCCCTGTCAGTGGTGAGTTTCCTGTTAATCTTGATGAATCAGTTCTGCACTCACCTATCTTTCCCACGCTTGTTAAGCTTGCGCCAAAACTTTGGCCAATAATGTCGTTAAGTGTTATTCCAGCCACACTGAATGTGGTTGACTGAATGTCCCCTTTGCCAGGGCCGATGCCCTCTTTGCCAATCTCAACGCCTACATCAAAGCCTTGTTGGCTATAGCCAAACATATCTGCACCATAACTTAGGTAGAGTACATTGCCAACCTTTGTTTTTGTAACATCTGTTCCAATGGCCTTCAGGCTGCTGGCAGGGTTGCCTGCTACGTTGAAGAATAAGCCTCGGAAATCGCCGATTCTTCCGGAACTTGTGTCTACTTTAACGCTGAATTTAATGCCACCTGCTATGTTCTCTGCTTCGATTCTTACATCAGGTGATCCAAATCGGCCTGGGAGCACATAGCTCCAGGGTGTGATGACAATAGGGGTCGTCATGATTAGTTCCAGCACTGGGTTTTGGGTTGTGACCCCGGTGGCTGATTGGTGTTAGCCATAATTGCTGCGCATTAGTTTGCTACAGCTTGGGGTCACAATGTAAAACTACTCATTGCTACCTGTTTTTTCTAATGTGCCCCGAATAAGGCCCCTGGGTGATGCGTCAACTGGCTTTGTTGGAAGTTGCTGCACATAGCTGTAGATCTGAAGGCTATTTGCCTTGGGGCGCAGTTGCTACAGGTTTTTATCCCTATGAACCTCATAGAACTCATAATTAGCAATCGACAAGGCACTCAGCCATTTGAACGATGCCGTCGGCCTGAAGAAGGATGGCAGTCGTGTATCGCTGGAGGGAGTGCTTACAGGGGCTGCCTTGGCCTTGGCGCTGCTGTATCTGCAGGAGGACAGTGCCAGTGCCGGCCAGGGCCCTAGGCGGGGTGGGGCCCCAGCTGGGGCCGAAGGTGATGATCCTGGCCGTCAAAACGGGGGGACCTTTCCAGGCAGGGGACTCCAGGGGGCGTATGCAGAGCCATTGCCCGACCTTATTTCTGGCGCTCTTCCCCAGCCCAGTCGGGGCGCTGATGGCTCGGGTCTCGACGTAGCCCAGGGTTCATCTCGCTACCAGGAACTAGCTGGAACAGGTTTCAAGTTCTCCGGTTTTCAGGGCCCCGCTAGCCCTGGATTTGGTGATGGCGCTTCTTATTTCGGTGGGGTGCCCTATGCCAGTGGTGAATTATTGGGGCGGAGCGAGGCGTCGCAGACCCAATCAAGCGTTCCCATGGCGGACGCTGCTGCTGCTGCCGAGCTCCCAGCTGAGCCAACCCCTAAGCCGATGCTGGTTTTGGTGCAGCTGAATCAAGAGGCCAATAGTCGTGCTGTGGATGGCCTGGCCCATACACTTCATCAGGCTTCTCAGACTGGGATTGTAGATGATTTACTGGATTTGCGGGCAGCGGTTAATCCAGACTGGCTATTGCAATCTGATCAGATACTCAGTTCCTTTGCCTTTTCTGTTTTTGACAATGCTGTGATTGATCACCATTCGGATAATACTGGGCTGCTCAATTCGACTGTGATGCGTGGTGATAGTACGGGATCAGCTGTGATTCGTGCGTTGGAATCCCTTAAGCTCGGCTTGTTTGCCCCTGGTGAACTTTCCGCTGATGTAAGTTCACGGCTGGTGGGCATGCAGTCAAGCCAGTTTAGTGATTCCGGGGGGGATGATTCCTTTGAGCTTGAAGCAAGTAAAAGGCTGAGTTTTACTGATGGTGGTATGGCAGACAAACTGAATCTAAATTTCTTGCTTCTCAATGAAGCAATGCTTGATAGTTTTGTTTTTTTGGGACCTGGTGATAATTCAATTCTGGTCTCCAGTGGTATTAAAGAGCTTGGCTTCTCCCTTGATGCCCTACGTCAGTTGCTATCAGATGATCAGCTTTGGAGTTTTAATCTCCAGGCCCGCTCCCTGGGGCTGGTGAATAGTGTTTTAGATTGCGGTGCTGGCGATGATCAGGTGTTGGTTGATACTTATATCAATACTGATCTGAGCCATGACCTGGGGGCGGCACTCAATGCTCCCTCTACCACCATTCAACTTGAGCGGATCGGCCTCCTTGATTCTACTGTGCGCCTAGGATCCGGCAACGATAACTTGCGTGTTACGGCGCCTGTGTTGTCGTCCACTGTGGACCTTGGCACTGATACCAACACTGTTCAATTTAACTCTGAACTGCGTGATAGCAGAATTGAGATGGGTGAGGGATCAATAAATCAGGTAGCCCTTGCTGATGCAGATAATTCTGCAGTGCTTGATGGTGGTGGCCTGCTAATCCTCAGTGGCGGCGCCGGTGCAGATTGGCTTGAATTTGAAACAGCCCCTCTCGCCGGCGAGCTGGATGGCCATGGAGGCATTAATAGCTTGCTAGCCAGCACTGATCCAGCAACTAACTCCAGCCTATTAACCCTATCAGGGAAGGATCAAGGCAAGTTAGATGGCCTGAATTTTGTCAATTTTCAAAATTTAGACTTGGGCGCTGGCAATGATCAGCTTGTGATTCAAGCTGAGGCAAGCCTTGCGGGTGAATTGTTGGCTGGGGATGGGGATGACAGCATTTATTTGCAATGGAGTCCTTGGTTAACACCAGCTGCTGAGTCACTCAAACTTTCCGGAGGCCCCGGAAATGATTTAATCGTATTCAACGGCCTAGGTCAAATAGTTCCCGAGGGCTGGGATAAGCATAGTGGCATTCCAACCCTGTTGGATTTGCAAGAAACTAAGCTTGTCAAGGGCGGCATTGGTCTTTCTGATCGGCTGGCCTGGGTACGACAGGAGTTGCTGGCCGATGGCAGCAGCCATGATGTGCTGCAACAACTCACCCCCTCCGGCTTGGAGGGCTTAGGTGATGTTAAGTTATTACCAATTGCACCTTTGGCTGATTTATTGGCTGGCATCGCAAACCCCAGCCTGCTCACTAGCGCTCAATTGGCTATTGGTACTAATGATAGTGGTGCTGAATTATTGTTACTTAACCCCCAGGGGACTAGCCAGCTTGTGGCAGATCTGCCTGGCTTTAATCAATCCTATAACCAATCAATTAACCAAGCAAGCAGCCCATCAGGCAGCTGATCAACGTATTGTTCGGCTGGATTCCACAAAGGCGCCGAATCGATCACTGATTAGTGAAATCACCGGACGGGAGCCCAGTTGGATCAAGGCTGTAACTGCCATGCCAGGGCGGAGGTTATAGCTGCGCCCCCGGCGTTCGAGGGTACTGCGATCAATTCGCACTATGGCTGGGAAATATTCCTGGGGATTCTGAGGGTCAGCGGGCAGGGCATCGGCGCCCACCCGTAGCAGTGTGCCTTTGAGGGAGCCGTAGTCGGTGAAGGGAAAGGAGGTAACGCGCACATCCACTGGCATCCCTGGTTCCAGAAAGCCGATGTCACGGTTGGAGATGGCCAGCTCTGCCTGGAGGGCATGGTCTGGAATCAATTTGAGGATTGGCCTGGCGGTGTTTGTACTTTCCCCTGGCTTCAGATGAAGATCAAACACCCGGCCAGTGATTGGCGCCACCACTTGACTGAGCCGTATCCTTTCATTCACTTCCGTCAGGCGACTATCGCCATCGATAAGTTGCTGGCGCACGTTGTCGTATTGTGGATAGAGTTGCTTGCTATTAGCAGCACTTACCTGTTGGCGATTAAGGGTGCTTTCATTTACTTTGCCGCGGGCTGAATGAATTTCTTGCTCGGTGCGGCGTATCGTGCTTAGTAACTCCAGTTGGCGTTCATTTTGGCGGTCAAGTTCCAGTTGGGCCATGGCCCCTTGTTTGACAAGGCCCTCCATGCGGCGGCTGATGCTTTCATTGATGGCGTACTTACTGCGTAAGGTGGTCAGATCGCCGATTTGTTGCTTTAGATTTATTTCAGTGCGCAGCCGTTCCTGGTCTGCTGCCTGTTCCCGCAGGGAGGTTTCCCTGGTTTTCACCGCCAGCTCCTTGCGGGCGTCGTGATTTTTTGGCGTATGGGTCGTAAGTCCTAATTGTTTGGCGAGTAGCTGTGCTTCCTTTTCCCAGAGCTTATGCATCGCCTGCAGGTCGGCCCGTTGGCGCAATAGGGCGCTGTTCTCTATTTGCACCAACAGCTGACCAGCCTGCACCTGCTGACCTTCTTTCACTAGCACCCGTTTTACCCGGCCGTTGAGCGACGGGCTGATCTCTGTGACCCCACCGATCGGTCGCAATTTGCCGTTGGCATTAACGGAGGTATCGATCCGGGCGATCGAGCCATAAACAATCCCAAAGCCGGTGAGCCCGATCAGGCTCCACACAATGCCTCGACTCCAGCCGCGGGTGCTACGGGGCAGGGTGGTGCGGCGGTGACGATGGCCCCGGGGTTGTTGAACTTCGATGCTTGGTGGCGGAGCTGTGGCCGTAGCAGTGGCCCTAGCAGTAGTGGTAGTAGTAGTACCTGTGATGATCGATGACGTGGCGATTTTAACTTTTTTGCCATTCCCATTCCCATTCCCATTCCCATTTCCGTTGCCATTCCCGTTGGAGCTAAAACCGTTGCTGCCGTTGTTTTTGGAGTTCATGGGGTTTTCCTCCTTAGAGACCGATTACGGGTGGATTTGCAGCAGCTGTGGTCACCAGCACCGGTGCTGGAGCTGGTGAAGAAGAGCTTGATCGACCCTGCTGTCGGAATAAAACGTAGTAAGGGCCCCGGGCTGCCATTAATTGAGCGTGAGTACCCACCTCTAATACGGCCCCATTGCCCATACACACGATCATGTCTGCATTGACGATTGACGAGAGCCTGTGGGTGATAAATAAGACAGTTGACCCCCTAAGGTACTGCATTAGATTTTCACTTACGACCCTTTCTGTTTGATAGTCAAGGGCCGAGGTCGCTTCGTCCATAATTAGCATTCGCGGTTTCTGCAGGATTGTGCGGGCAATCGCTATGCGCTGACGTTGTCCACCGGATAGATTGCTACCCCGCTCACCCACCTGGGTGGAATAGCCTGCTGGTAGTTCCATTATGAAATCATGGGCGGCTGCTATTGTGGCTGCCTGGATTATTTCTTCGCTGCTGGCTTCTGGGTTTGTGAGGGTTATATTTTCCTCCACGGAGCCATCAAACAAAACTGTGTCTTGGGGGACAATTCCGATTTGTCTCCGCAAGGAATACAATTCAACTTTATTGATATCAATTCCGTCTACTAGTACCACCCCCTGCTCCGCTGTATATAGGCGCGCCAGCAACTTAGTGATTGTGCTCTTGCCTGAACCGCTAGTGCCAACGATTGCTACAAATTTTCCGCAGGGAATTTTTAAGTTTATGCCAGTTAGTAGTAGTGGTGATGAGGGTTTATAGCGGAAATTAATATTTTGAAAGCTGATTTCACCTTTGATGGGCGGCATGATGATGCGGCTTGCATTGTCTTCTGGGGCCTCCTGGGGATGGTCGATCACGTCACTGAGCCTTTCCAGTGAAAGGGCAGTTTCCTGAACTGTTTGCCAGATTGATGTCATCCGCAGCAGTGGTCCTGTTACATAACCAGCAATGATTCGGAATGCAATAAGTTCCCCTAGACTCAGTTGGCCTTGGAGTACAAGGGCGGCTCCACCCCAGATCACCACTAAGCCAGAGAGCTTGTTTAGAAAGCCACTGATTGTGTTTGCTGTGGTGCTTAGCAGGGTGTTGTCAAAGCCCTCAGCCACATAATCTGTGTATAAATCTTGCCATTTCCAGCGGCTGCGTAGTTCAATATTCTGTGCCTTTACGGTCATCATGCTACTCAATATTTCCACCAAATGGCTTTGGGTGCGGGCATTGGCTACTGCACGGCTCTGCAGCTGATTACGTACCAGCGGTGATACAGACAGGGTTAGTGCTACGAGTATAGGAATCACCGCCAGTGTGAGTAACGTGAGTTGCCAGCTGTAGATCATCATCACAGCCACATACAGGAGGGCAAAGACGGCATCAAGGATCGTAGTTAGGGCTGTGCCGGTTAGGAATCCGCGAACTTTTTCCAGTTCACTGATTCGGTTGCTCACTTCCCCCACGGAGCGGCGGTCAAAATAGCTAAGCGGTAGGCGCAGTAGATGGTCAATTATCTGGGTGCCGAGCGATAGGTCAATCCGATTTGTTGTATCGATAAATAGAAAGGTTCGTAGGCATAGCAATAGACCTTCAAATACAGCGAATACCACTAGTAGCAGCCCTAGTACCCCCAGGGCACCGGGGCTATTATTGATAATTACCTTATCGATCACTTGCTGGATCAGCAGTGGATTTACTAGGCCAAAGAGTTGCACAAAGAAACTTGCCAGTAGTACTTCCACCAGCACGGTGCGGTGTTGGCGCAAGGCCGGCAGGAACCAGCTGAAGCCAAATTTGCGTTGGGGGGTAAGTTGATTCACCCTTAGGGTGAGCACTTCCCCCTGCTCCCCCCACTGGTCGCGGAAATCACTGATGCTTAGCAGTTGATTTCCCACGGCGGGGATGCCAAGTACAAGTTCGCGGTTATTGCAGCGGTAAATGATCGCCAGGCCATTGCCCCAGCGCAACATCAGTGGACCGCTGAGCCGCACTATTGCTTCGGCTTTGATTTCCAGAAGTTGGGTTTGTAGGCCGATTGATTCAGCAACGGCCCCAGCTAGGGCAAGGGAGGCCTCCCCATGGCGGTTTACCTGATCGTTGAAAACCCTACGCAATAATTCCCTACGAAAGGGCAGGTTGAGATGATCGCTGAGCATCCGAAAGGCAGCGATTGGAGATTCCAAGGCCCCTTCGCCGCGGTGCCAGGGGAAATCCTGGGGAGCTAGAGATTCGGGCTCTGCTGGTTCTTCCGATTCGTAGTTCGCTAGGTGAGGTGCTTCCGGAATCTCTGCCTCGGGTATTTGGCCTTGCTGGGCCTGCCAGCGGTCCAGCAGCCGGCCATGCCACCCGTTGCTGGAGCCATTTCCATTGGCACCGTTGGCTGGATCGCTGCTTTCTGCTGGTTCGAGCAGCTCGGCCAGGCTGGCCCGATTAAGGCTGATCAGCCGCAGTGGTTGCTCGCCTGTCAGGGGGTGGGTGCTTGGTAGGGCTGTGCCGAGCGGTAGGGGCCCTGCGGCCACTAGCGTCAGATCTTCAGGATTGAGGCTCAGTTCGTTGAGCTCAGCAATGTTGAGGCTGCTGGCGCCACTGCTGGGGGCCAGTTCAACGGCAGCGGTCAGCAGTTGCTCGGCCCTAGCCCGGGGGTAATCCTTTAGCTGGGCATCCAGCACTGCAAATAATTCCGCCGGATGCACGCTGCTCCTCAACCGCTCTGCTAAGGGCGGATAGGCAAGCATTACCTGTTGAATGGCGCCAATCGGTATGGCAATCACCACCAAATCGGTGGAGGCGATCAGTGATTCCCAGCAGCGGCCACAGCTCAGCGGTGTCCAGTTCAGCAGTGCCCCGGCCTCTAGTCGCTCCAGCGTTGCCACCCCCCGGGGCAGACGGCTGGCCATTACCACCGAGCGCACTGAACCCTGAACCAGAAAGAAGAGTTGATTGGGTGGCTGATCACAGCGGCTGATCGGTTGGCCCAGCTTGAAGCGCAGCAGCTGGCCCTGGCTGGCTAGTTGCTGCAACAGATCTGGGGGAAGATCAGCGAGCAGTGGGAAGCAACCCAGTAGCTCCAATACCTGGGGGGACTCTGCCATCAGCTACTTCACCTGCATAAGCTGGGGATACACGGATCCGAGTTGGGCATCGAGGGTGGTGTTGAGATCCTGTTGGAAAAGTTCGTTTAGTAGTTGAGAACGGGTGGCATCGCTTAGGGAGGCCGGCTGTCGGTGTTCTAGGCGCAGAATCAGAAAGCTCTGGTCAATCAGCAGCGGTGGATGGATATCGCCCAGGGTGAGGCTGTTGAGCACCGCCTGGATCTTTGGGTGCGCTTGGGAGATTGCCATTGGGCCCACTAGTCCATGGGTGAGTCGTTCATCGCCGATCGAGAATTGCTTGGCCAGTTGGCTGAAATCGGCTTTGTCATCTATCAGCCGCAGGTAGAGCTCCTCGGCTGTGCCCTGGTTCCGCACCCGGATCATGGCAAACACCACCTGTTCGAGGGCGCTGCGCCGTTCGAGCATGTAAGGCTCCACCCGTTCGCCGTAGCGTTCTTCCATCAATTTCTGCAGGCACAGCTGATTCCAGCGTTGCTGTATAAGTTTCTTTTCATCCTCTGCTAAACCTGCCAGCCAGTCCCCAGCCAGGCTGGTGGGGGCAGTGCCAGGCTGGCCATCCCAGAGGTGCTTAAGGATCTGATCTTGTTCATCACTGCTGAACTGCACTGCCTGGAGCAGCCGTTGCAGTAGCAGGTCGCGGGCCAGGACGCGCAGAATGCCTTGCTGATTCAGGAGCGCCGCCAGCGGTTGTTGGGCAAGTTCGGTAAGGGCGGCGTTGAGATCAGCTTCCAGTTGGGGGGTAGGTAGCATGGCTGTTTATCCGGGAAAGGAAGATATTTAGGCGAAGCTAAAATTACTCTTGCTGAGAGTAGTTCCTGGGTCGACCATATTCACGGTGCCAAGGCTGATTGAACCCTTGCTCCAGTCTCCATCGGCATCAAACATCAACTGATGGGTATCTGTGGCGTAGGCAATTGTGGGGGCACCCATGCCGAGGGTCTTGATTTCTGCGAGGGTGTCTACTACTACGCCAAGCTTTGTATTTGGACCTCCTTCATATGCAACAAGCTGACCACTTACCACATGGAATAGGGCTGTGGCAGAGCTATTCCAAAGGCTTTGGGTAATTGAAGCGAGGGAGCTGCTTATTTCAATGCTGTCACCACTAATTCCGCTTTTAAAGTTGGCCATTGTGTCTACGCTATCAGTTACTTCGCCACTAATTAGTGTGCCAGTGGCCCAGAAATTTTCCTGTTGAGGAGTTGTTAGGCTTCCCCAGAAATCTCCGTCGGTGAGCCGTTCGGCAAAGCTGTCGCTGCTGGCGGCGTTGTAGGCAACGCCTGCATCTGATTGAATAAACTTATCAATACCACTGCCACCGGTGTTGAGGTCTTGACCAAAGCCCCCGTCAAGCTTGTTGCCATCTCCGGCGCTTACGCTAATCTTATCGTTGCCAAAGTCCCCTTGAAGATTGTTGTTGATGCCCAATTGTTCAATAATGATTTCATCATTTCCCATCCCCCCTTGAAGTTCGGATTTATAGGCTCGACTTAACTGGATAATATCATTACCCAGGGAGCCGTCTAGATTGCTTTGATTGCTAGATCCCTGGATGGCATCATTTCCTAGGCCGGTATTTACTTTGCTGTTGCGAATGCCATCAAAGCCGCCTTCACCGCCAGCCAAGGCTGAGTGATCAAGGTAGGTATCGGCTGAAATAATTGAATCTTTGTTAATGTCTAGATTTACATCTTCCTCAGTTAGAATTGCACCATAAACCCAGTCATTACCCATGCCTGTGTTGATGATTGATTGATCAATGCCTGCTGCGTCTCGCCAGCTGGTCGGGCTATTGAATCCTGAATCGGCATATCCACCAAGACCAAGAACTCTATCGTCTCCACGGTTAGTGTATATCTCACTGTTGAGAATACCGATGCCCTGAAGGCTTTGTAGGTTTACATCTGCTGGGGTGAGAGCGGTTTTGCTGGCATCAAATAGAGCAAGGCCCTTGCCGTAGATGTAGCTGTTTAGAGTGGGAGCACCATATAAGCTGCTAGTGTCAATGCCAATGGCGTTGCCGCTCAGATCAAGTTGTTTTATCTCACCTGTTGGCGTGCCCACTAAGGCTAGTTTGGCGGTGGCTTCACCACTGATCGAAGCTTTGCCATCCCCATCGCCCCCTGGCACGGCCTTTACTATGTAACCCTCTATGCCCTTGGCATCAGCGGCTGCGCTGGCTTCAGTGGCAATCGGCCAAGTGGAGAAATTCAGGGTGGCATCTGCTTCCACCGCTGCATTTGGTTGGCCGAGAAAGCTGGGTGCTTCTGCATCAGCACTTCTAGCCAAGCTGTTCAGGCCCTCTAGGCCCCGAACTATGGCGCTGGCGTTGAGGCTTGTGCTCGGTCCAGGCTCGCTGGCGAGCGGTTCCAAAAGGGATCCTGTGCCGGCAAGGGCAGAGGCTTTAAATGGATTTTTACTGGTGCCGATCTTAAGGGCACCAGTAAACTGGGCCACATAGTGTACATTTGCCAGGCCCACATTGATCGCCTGGGCATCTGCGCTTGTGTTACCCCGGCCAGAGGCAAAGGCCTGGGCAGCGGCGTTTCCTTCGATCAGTCCACCACCGGAGTAGATCGTTAGATTTGGGCTATTGAAGAAGGCGTCATTGCCGTCTGCACTTGTGTAGTAACGACTGGCGCCGGTACCAAGGCCAAAGGCTATGGCCGTGGCGCTGGTGGGGTCGGGCAGGTCAACACTGCGGGCGGTGGCGGTAGCAGCTGGGGAGGTGGTGAGATTTAGGCTGCTGCCTGCCCAAAACTCGCTGTCTGCAGCAAAACGCGCTGCAATTGTGCGGGCTAGGGCAGTAACGGGAGGAAGCGCCATGGGAAATAACCAGGGGAACTGGAGGCCGGCCTAAGCACGGCATAAGGAGGAAAAGGGAGCAGGTTTAAAACCTGCTCCCCGGGGCTTGAAACGCGCGGGACTTAAACCGTTGTCACTGTGCTGGCAGTGGCGACGGTGTTGGAGATCGCCGAAGCGTGGATTACGCCGCTGCCGTGGATGGTCACGTCATAGCCGGAAAGGCCCACAACATTGCCGCTGGCATTGGCTAAGGCATTACCGGTCGTCGTGGTGGCGGTTACGGTATTGCTCAAGGTGGCGATGGCAGTTAGATCACCGCTGAGGTTGATGGTGTTGTTGTACAGATCTCCGAGGAGTCCATATACATCCACTGCGCTGATGGAGCTGGCATCACCAGTGGTTGCAGAGCTCTTCGTATCAAAAGTGCCTAAGGCAGTGCCAGCAACTAGGTTGCTGCCCACCTGGCCAGCGAAGAGATTTGCATGGCCAATCCCCACCAATGTGGCCCCTGTTTCGGCGAAAGCAGGACCGGTTTCAGTGGTTGCTTGAACGCTGCCCTTGCTTTCAGCATAACCAGTGATGTTTCCAGCATTAGGACCCGCCTTGATTGTGGTGGCTCCTTCTGTTGTTGGTGTGAGAGCACCTTCTGTAGGCATGTTGTAAGGAGAATTACCTATGATGCCGGCAGCATCAAAACCACCCGAGGCATTAGCGGCGCCATTGGTGTTGCTGGCAACCACCTTGAGCGGGGCAGTAACTGAACCCTCATTGTCTAGAACTCCAATAAGTCCAGTGCCATTAATACTACCTTTGCCACCGATAAAGATGCTAGCTGGATTAGGTGTTTCGCCTATTGAGGCGCCTAGATCAATACCCTTGCTGGAGATTCCGGCCTCGGCAGTTGCAATGCCGGTGGTGGTTTTGGCGGTTGATCCACCAAGCTCAATGTCTGATGTAACAGCAGCAATGCCAACTACATCACCTTCTTTGCCAACGTAGATCTTTTCACTGGCTTGTTTGATGCCTGCGGCATCTAAGCAGAGTCCACTGCTGGAATCACCTGTAGTGGCTTCACTAATGCTGCTGCCTTTCAGCGTTGAAATGGCATTAATGGTACCAATTTCACCAATAAAGATATTACTGGTATTGATACCGCGGCCTTTTTGTTGGGCAGTTGCTTCTGCGTCACCTGTGGTGGTGTTGGCAGTGGCGCTGAGGATACCATCGCCGCGGGCAAGCAAATTGCCCCCCTTGCCGAAGGTTACTGGGGCGGATTCCAGACCGATAACCGTTGCACAGCAATCCCCTGCAGTAGCTGTTACTGGCCCTGTAGTGGCTACGGCTTCAGCAGCAAGCCCTGCCAAGCCAGTGGCGGTGAATGTGCCTAGCCCCCCGGCACTGGTGACTACGTACTCGCCAGCTTTCAGAGAACCGTGGTTAAAACCAACCACAGTGGAGCCCAAGCCAGCTTCTGCGGTGGTGCCAGCATTTGCGCCAACACTGTTTGCGGTAGCTGACCCATTAAGGAAGGCTGTGGCACTGGGGTTAATTAGATTATTGCCTGCAAAGATGTCGGTGTTAGAGATGCCTAGTACGTGGTCACCTCCAGCGACGGTGGCATAGGGATCTACACCGCTGCTCACGGTGCTTGCGCTAGCAGTTTGGGTGCTGCTTGCTGCGGCGTTGATGGTGCCGTTTTCTCCAACAGTTAGTTTGTCTACGGAGATGCCTACCACATATTCGTTATTGATTTCAGCAGATACAGCATTACCTTCGGCTGGCGCTGTCACAGAGGTGGCCGTTGCCGTGTTGTTGGCAATTGCCTCTGCTTGCACAATGCCATTATTGCCAATGACTACAGTTGAACCTGCTGTGCTGGCTGGATTAGGGTTGTATTCACCTCGCAACACATTGTCATCGGCAATGCCAGCGACGGTGTTGATAGAGATCAATGCATTAGATCTGCCTGTAACCGCCTTGGAGGTGGCGTCGGTTTTGAGATAGGCAGCTGCATCTAGTCTGCCATCGTTTCCTGTTGAAATATCTAATTTATTGGGGGCCAAACGAATGGAATCACTGCCACCAGCAGAGGGCGCAGATAGTGAATCAGAGAAAATCCCTGCCACTGTATTTGATAGGCTTTGCGCTAGCGCATCGCCCGTTACTGTTTGGGCGTTTGAGGTGATGCTTACTGGTGCCGTCTGCTTGATGCCGGCAATAGAGCTGATATTAGCAGCTGTTCCAAAGGCTATCTTTAGTGGGTCGCCTATTTCGGAATCAGGGCCCACAGGACCATAACCAGTGTTGTAAATCCCCACCACATTGCTTCCGGAGGCGCCAGAGCTAGCGGTGGCATCGCCTGTTGGCACTCCTGTGGTGGTGGCTTTGGCATCGGTGGTGGCATTTACGGCCACTGTGAGGCTCTTGCCAAGGCCCGAGGCAATATCAATGTTGTAAAGGCCTATTTTTTGGCCCACGTCTGCCGTTGCATCGGCATTGCCACTTGTGGCATCAGCCTGAGCCTTCACTAGATTGTCAATGTTTACAGCAATGGTGCTGTCTTGACCAATCTTGATGTCGCCAACTACATGTTTTAGGTCAACGATGCCACCGGTGGGCCCTGAGTTAGTGGCCGATGCACTCGCATTACCAGTGGCTGTTTTTGCAGTGGCAAGGTTCTTGGAATATTCTGTGACGTTGATACCGCTATTGATCCCTGCGGTGATTGTGGAGTTCAGTATTCCAACCTGTGCCGGGGCATCTGCTATGGCTAGAGCATCGCCGGTATCAACTGTGTCTGTTGCATTTCTTGTGGTAGGGGTGACAAGCTTGCCAGCACTTGCGTCTAGGGTTAGGCCGGCATTTACGGTGATATTGGATCCATTGATCCCAATTACCGAAGGATTTACAATTGCAGTCATTGTCTTCAGGGGTGTAGAGGAAAAGGTGAAATTAGTCCTCAGGCCAGCCAGATTGATCTGAAATGATTAGTAGGCCTGCATTTACTAAGATAGAGATTTCTAAGCTTGTTATGCAATCAGATTCAAGGCAGCTAAGGAGCATATTTACCGCTTTTAGTAGTTCTTGTCTCCATTACTTACTTGGCCGAAGCTGACCTATGTTTTTCTGATCAGGTGTTACAGATTTTATTAAATTTTATGGGTCCCTTTCAGATATTTGGCACACTGCTGCTTAAATGCCTCGGATTTGAGCAGGCCAGCTCCCAGCCTGGTGCCCGCAGCTTATGACTGGGGGCACCTCGTCATCTTGTAAATCTAGATCAATGAGAGATTGCTGGAACCGATCCCATTCAAGCCAACCGAAGCCACCGTGGCGATCAGGGAAATCTCATTGGCTGCAATATTGCTATCGATGCCAGCGTTGAAGGAGTATAGGTAGGCAGTGTAATTACTATTGCC
>Ga0114977_10000556_pt1 | contig 24849 bp, 37 predicted proteins | sample S_130805_MF_Meta_FD_87026 | JGI IMG/M metagenome (GOLD analysis project Ga0114977, IMG submission 87026) | Freshwater microbial communities from Lake Simoncouche, Canada to study carbon cycling - S_130805_MF_MetaG | ecosystem: Environmental > Aquatic > Freshwater > Lake | place: Lake...
AATCTCTTTCTGTTAAAGTTAAAATATAAGGATAATATTTATTAGATGTGCCTTTAGTCATAAAAAGAGGTTTCATTTCTTCTAATTTGAAATCTTCTCTTAAAACAATACCAGCTTCTTCTTCTAATTCTCTAACAATAGCTTTTTCTGGACTTTCACCAACTTCTATACCACCACCAACTAAAGTAACATGATATTCTTGGCCATCCACATACTTAAATGTAGGAATATACTCATATCTTAAAACTATTTGATTAGTATCAATTAGATAAGGAATACAAACCGCGATATCACGGTCTTTTATTACAGACCAATCTTCAAATTGAACAATTTTTAGATTCTTATCAGAAAAAAGAACTTTTTCTTTTCCTTCTTTAAATTCATCCTTTGGTTTTAAACTACTGAACCTCTTCATTAAAATATAAGTTTTTCTTATATATTAAAATAAAAAAACCACCTATTTCAGATGGTTGATTTTAATTAGCCAAACTTGGCTATATTTTTATATTTCTTTTTAATATCTTCTATCTCACTCATTGCCTCATTAAACTTACCTTTAATTTCATCATTTACGGTAAAGTCTAATATTATACCACATCCAGGACATATAGACACAGGATGTTTGATTATAAATTGTAAATCCATACCTAATGGAGTTTTACAAGCCGGACAAGGCATTGGCATAATTTATATATTATTTTTAAGTAGTTCCTGGATCATCTAATTTCTGAATATAAGAATCTATTAATCTTGATATCATTTCTGGTTTTGTATCAGACTTAAATTTAACTCTGATTTTAGCCATTCCAGAACCATCATCATTTCTACCAGAATCAACTTCAATTGATTTAATATTATGAGTTGAATCTGTACTAATTTTTCCGTCTTTTTTATTTTTAAAAATACCTAACAAACTTCTTTTAAGATCTGATGCTTGATTATCACCAATAACCAATCTTGCTTCAAATTCAACATCTAATTCTTCTAATCCAATAGAAGAGTGGTCAGCTAAAATATAAAGAGGAACATCTATATCTCTTTCACCTATTTTGAATTTTTGAATTTTAGGTGTGCCATCAACATTAAAATAATTAACTAGATTACTTATGTGTTGTTTTTCGGTAATACTTTGAGCAACCATACCTGCTTCAAGTAATCCACTAACTAACTCTTCAATGTTTAATCTTGCCATTTATTATATTCCTTTTTGTTTATAAGAAAAAAAGGGAATAAAGTTTTAAGAAAAAAAAGAGACTAATCACTTAGTCTCTTTTAATATTCTATTTACTAATTATTTTCCTTTAGTATCTTCAGTAAGTGGAATTAATGATGGTTCTAACATTTGTGTTAGGTAATCAGATAATTTCAACATACCCTCAGTTGCAGGTAATTGTTCAGCATGTACTTTTACATTATACTTAGCTGAGTTATCAGTACTTCTTGTGTTTTCTTTATGAGTAGAAACTTTACCAGCCATAGAAACTGAATATTTCATTCCCCAGAATCCACCAGATGCTGAAACTGAAGCCGAAGTTTCTGTATCAGTGCTTGATTTATCAACTTCAGAGGTTTTTACTTCCATTGTAAATTCGATATCAGCTGATGTAATAGCTAATGAAGGAAGTGGAACCAAAGGTAACATAGGAACTTTAGAATATAAAGTTTGTATTGTTTGTTCTCCAGTTGCTCCATCTGTTACAACTCTGTTCATTTCAACGTCTAAAGATCTTGCTGATGTTTTTCCGTCTTTGTCTGTTACGAAAGCAACTTCAGAAATGTATTTCCAAGTTACATCGTTTAATTTTGCTTGTCCTTTTGCCATACCAACTATTGGGGAAACTATTAAGTCCTCAATCGGTAATCCAGCGAATTGTTGTGCGATATTATCTGCCATATTTAAGTTTTATTTTTATATATCATATTAAAAAAATGAAAAATCCTCTAAATTTATAAAAATTTAGAGGATTTCCTTTGTAATAGAGGATTATAATTAATTAGTCAAAATTAAAATTTTTGTATAAAAATTAATACTTGTAGTTCTTTGTAGGTTTCCTTGACTTTAATTGACTTTTAGTATTATTGTTTTCAGAAGTACCTAGTTCTAATTTAGCATTCATTCTTTTCATTACTAAACCCTCAATCATATCTATTGGAGTCAATCTATCAAATAAAGGTTTGAATCCATTATAATAAGATTTAACACGGTAAACATTTTGAGATACTCTATAAAGATAATCTTTTTCAGAATCTACTTGACCATATAATTTATCTAATAACTGAATTCTTTGTTCAAATGTATCACCAACTAAATATTCACCATCAAATGTAAGAATATCAAATATAACAAACTTGTGATTAAATACCTGACCATTTTCATCAGACTTTGATTTATTCATATACTCACCATTAATTACCATCCACTCGCCAGTTCCCCGATAAATATCTTTAATCTCATTATCAGTAAGTTGAAAATTAGTCAGTCTTTGACCATGACGATTCATAACAATGTGTTTAACGCGATTAGTATAAATAGTAGTATTTGAACCATTTAACTTTGGTTGAGCAACTAATGAACCATTATCCCAAAATTCTAATTCACTATCTTGAATTGCATTACGAGGCCTTGGTGGAAAAATATATCGGTAGTTTGTGTATTTTGGCATACACAAATATACTAAATTATTTCCGGAGTTCCAATAAATATTCTAGTTAAATCCTCATTGTGTTTATCAGATTTACCTTCTATAGCCATTTTCATTTTAAAGTCTAATATCTCAATTGGATTATGAATTCTAATATATCTACTATTTAGAAAATCACCAACTTCTATTTCTGTAAAATTAGATTCAATATCTTCAAAAAAGTCAACTTCATATTCCTTATTTTTAGAAAATATATTTGGTCTATATTTGAAAATTTTATAACCTAACCTATTTGGAGTAGATACTTCCATATCCCCATACTTCTGTTTAGTATATTCAGAATATCTATTTTTATCTTTAATAAGAATATCAATATCACTTGATTCTCTGTGTAATAAACCAAATAATCTAAGAGCGATTGACCCTGTTAAAATATCATCTTCTCTAAAAGTGTCTTTTACAAAATCTAGTTCCTCACTTAAATCGGAAATAGCTTCATTAGTAATATTAAAAACAATATCACTATTCATAACTTTTAGTTTGAAATCTCTAAATTCTCTGACCAACTCATCTGGAGTTAGCCTACCATACCATTTATTCATTATTTTGTATAAGTGTTAAAACATATAGAAGCATACTTATCATAGTCTTCTTTGTTTATATTTATTCCAAGTTTTTTAGAAAGTTTAAATCCTTTCTCCCAAGCTTGTATTTCTTCTCTTAGTTGTTTATACTTATAAAGAAGACCTTTTGTGTGCCTACCATCTAAATATCCTTTATTAAGTATTTTATAGTTTTTATTATAAGATTTTTTATCAGATACTATAATATGACCACACTCATGTAAAAGTGAGTATATCATTTTATTTTTATTCTTTTGAGCACAAAGAGTTATCTCTTTATCTGTATAGTTAACCTCATCAATTCTTGAAAATCTTACAGTATAACCATGAGATTTTATCCACTTTTCCAACTTTTTAAATTCTTTATCCATATTTATTTTTTAAGCCACCGCCTAACACTCGACCACCGGACCATTATTTATACAAATATACGGATAATTTACTAAATTAGTGAATCTTTTATTAACTTTTCTATGTAGTCTTTTATACTGATATTCTTATCTTTTAGATGTTCTTTTAACTTATTATAGATATCATCATCAATTGTAAGGTGGTTTTTTTGTTCTATCAATGTATCAATTTTTGACTGTAGTTTATTAAATAAAAAAACAACATCAGATGCCTCTACCTGCGATTCTTCTTTTTTCTTTTTAGGCTTCTCTTTTTGTTTAGGCTTTTCAGTTTTATTTGGTGTTTCTCTTTTAGGAGCTTTTGTTGGATCAGGATCGGTGAATAGTTCTTCGCTAAATGTCATAGTTCCTGTTATATCAACTGTGCAAATATATTGAAATTGGAATTGATATTGAGTTTTAGCATCTTCATCCGAGAAGTTATAAAGAATTCCTTCAAAAGATGACCAATATTCTTTTGGAATAGAAGTAACAGGATATGATTCAGTTATTACCTTACAAATAATACATTCATTACCCCATTTAGAAATAAATTTTACTATGTCACCGTTATTAAATATTTCTTCATGTGAAACAGCAATCTTTTTTCTTTCTTTTATAGAATCAAATATTTTATTGATTCCTATTTCTAATAATATTTTTGAATTCTTCTGATATGTTAATGTCTCAATAATAAAGTCCTTAGCATTCATTATCTCAGTATGTGATGGAATTCTCATCCAAGTTCTGCCTGTTTCATTATCATATTGTAAATGATCTTTCAAACATCTACATATATACTTATAAGTTATTGGACATTTAGTTTCTAAACCATCCAATCTACCATATCCGTGTTCAGATAAAACTATTGTTTTGCCTAACATTAAGTAGTTTTTAATCTTTAATATATCTTCAAAAATATATTTTCTATTCTGTAGAAATTCAGTATCAGTATAAAAAGCGGCTGATTTAGTATTAGGTCCTTTTTTAATTCTAAGACCAACAGTATTAGGCAAATCACGGATTACAGATTGACCTACTTTACCTTGTTTAAAGGTGTTATCACTATAAACAAATATTTTATTAGGATTTTCTCTAACATAATCAGTTGTCCAACTTCCTTTGAATATCTCTATATTCTTCATATAAATCACCTATTGTTATTTTTTGAAACTCTTTTGATAAACCTAATATTATATCTATATTTTTATCTCTCATTATTTCCTTTGAGTAAACAGTTTTCATATCAATCATTCTACCGATACGAGGTTTTTTACCAAAAGACATTAATAACCTACCTCTTCTAAATAAATAAATAAGATTGCATTCCTCATCTTCTAAATACTCAAAATCATCAGTATAGTAACCACAACATACCTCACAACAACATCCACAATAAGGATCATTATAGTAATAATCATCATATCCTTCACTAAAGTATTCTTCAATAGCGGATTCTAATGATATGGTTCTATCAAGTAATTCGGTTTTATTTTTAGTTATCACCATCTATAATATTATTTATTCTCCAGTCTCTAATATTTATTTTGAAGTCCTCAAAAGAGTGAGATTGAGACATTATATCTATTCTTATATTTATTTCTTTTATTAATTCACTTAATTCTACTTCTCTAGTTCTGAATTTACCATCATAAACACATTCAACTTTATTTATATCTGATGCGATTGTCCAAACAGTGATATTTTTATAAATATTAAAATGTTCTTTAGTTTCTATAAGATATTCCTCTGCTACTTGTCTACTAAAATTTTTAGTATCAACATAGACAACAAATATAGGATTATTTAAATCTAATTCAATTTTATCAAGCATAATAATATTTTTATTTATTATACTGTAAAATACTATTTAGTTTATCATGTCTAACAGATGAGCAACTCTATGAAAGATTCTATGTTTGGCTTCTTGTTTAGGTAAAAATCCACACCAATCAATTTCAGATAGTTGTAGTTTTTCTTTTGGAATTATTTCAGAATCTAAACCAATTTCAGAAATATTATTTATATAAACTGTATATAAATATAGTTGTTTATACTTTTTCTCTCCTTTTTTATTGATATAATCAACAATAATAGGACTATTTGGATTTGTAATTTTGGACTTATCAATAATAAGTGATGATTCTTCTCTTAGTTCTCTGATAGCAGCGTCTATTTCAGTCTCTCCACTTTCTAATCCACCTTTAGGAAAAGAATAAGTACCAAACCATCTTGAGTTGGCCGGGTGACAAAGTAAAACCTTTTGTCCATTTAATATAATAATAATTCCTGCGGACTTTCTCATCTTACTTTCAAATGGATCAAAATCAAACCATTTACTTATCATACTATAGTTTTATTTTGAGGTATATATTAATTAATCCAAATGTCTTACATCTTTATGAGATGATTTAGGCTTATTAGAATTTAACCACAGTCTAGCGAATGGTGTAGTGAAGAAGTCATTATAAATTAGAGTATCATCAATATGCAAAGAGATATTATTTACTCTACAATAGTCAGCCTTAATATGATCCCAAGAACCATTTTCAAACCTCTTTTGAATAGTACCATCTGAAAATTGAACTTCACCAACTGTATTAGAACCTATTTCCATCAGATGATCATATACAGAAAACTTATGAGTCCAGATAATACCATAAGATCTTACTTGATTTTCTAATTCATCAGTCCATGATCCTCCTGTTAGAATATGAAACTCACCACCTGCTGAAATAATAGCATTACTTAGAAATGAAAAAAGTTCTGGTAGTGAATCCATTACACCATGTAAATCACATCCAATCTTAATCTTTTGAGAACTTGTCTCTGTTATTTTAGAAAATATCATCTTTCAAAAATTTTTCATATTTTTTATTTTATCATATCTCTCCAATTTGGATCTTCAACATGAACAGTAACGCAATTGCGATTATTCTGTTTACAAGATTGATTTATTAATTGAACTTCATTTTTGGAATTTTCAAAGTGCATTTCAATTCCTAATTTTATAATATGAGAAAACTTCATTTCTCTATTAGTAAAATAAATTTTAGTAATTCCTAGTTCTTTAGCTAATTCATAAACAATAATATGCTCATTTACTTTTCCTAAATGTCTATTATTAGAATCAAATCTTTTTGTAATGATACAAACATCATTTCCTTCATCAACATATTTTTTAGCAAGAGATTGAATCTCTTCTTTTACTATGTTATAACCTCCATCAAACTCATCATCTAATGTTCCGTCAAAATCAAAACTTATCTTCATATTACGCAGTTATTTCTAAAATTTCAAACTCAATTGTTCCAGCAGGGATAACAACTTTTACAGTTTCTCCTACTTTTTTACCTAATAATCCAACAGCTATTGGACTATTTAAGGATATCTTACCCATCTTAATATCAATATCTGTTTCAGGAACTATTGTAAACTTCATTTCACCTTTAGTTGTCTTATTAAGAAGTTTTACAGTTGATAAAACAGACACTTGACCAGTATCAATACCAGCAGTGCTAATCAAAACCGAATTAGCCAGTTTTTTTTCTAAATTAACTATCTTAAGTTGTAGTTTTTGATATTCATCTTTAGCAATTTCATACTCTGAGTTCTCAGAAACACCTCCCCTATCTCTAGCATCAGCAAGTTCATTTATCAGTCTTATTTTTTCTGTAGTTGATAAAAAGTGTAATTCATCTAGTAACTTCTTTTTACCTTCTGATGTTAGAATCATCTTTGTCATTATATTATTTGTTTTTTAAGGATTTTTCATATATATCACGGATTGCTTTCAATCCATTTGGTTCTAATTCTCTTGTTCCTATACCAGCAAAGTCATTATTAGTTATAACAGGAGTATCTTTGATCTCTACAAACTGTAGAGTAGAATAAGACCATCTAAACCATTTATCTCTTACTTGATCAAAAACAAAAACTTCTCTTTCATTATTAATACCCATTTGAACAGCATATCCAGTACCACCATCAACTATATCATACTTACCCTTATTGTAATAACCTTTTGAGTTTTTTTCACCAGGTTTGATAATAGTTCCAATAGCAAATACTTGTTTAGAGTATTTAACTTGAGCCCAATTTCTCGCCAAAAGATTCATATACTTATGAATACCATATCTATTGAGAAACTTATTTGCTTTATTTACCTCAGAAATACCTTCTTTATAATCTTCATCGGATATTTCTACTTTATTGGATGATGTGTGTTTAGGTGTTTTATATGAATAAGCTTTTGTCTTAACACCAAACTTTTCTCCAATTTTTTCCCAAGCAGTATCTGAACCTTCAGCACCACCAGAATGACAAATAATATTTGCCAAATCAATCGGTTTCTTATCAAAAATATCTATCATTTTAATTATATTTTTATTCTAAAACTTGTTTTATTTTTCGGATGAATAACTCCCTAATGGTGTTTTAATGGTATTATTTTTTTTCTACTATTCAAATCAATAACTTCTTCTATACTAAATGGCCTAAATTCACCCAATATCATCTTAGCAGAATCAACTCCAACATCCATTCTTAGAGTGTTTTTATTTAAATCATTAAAACTACCGTGTTCATGACCGTGTAACATTATAACACCTTTTGAAGCGTGATGCCAAGATAAATGTGGATAATGACTTAGAAAGAATTTATTTTTCCCATGAGAAACCTCCAAAACATCTTGAACAGATGAGAAAAGTTCAACTGGATTAAATTTAGTATCGTGATACTTTATCTCTTTATCAATTATATGTTGATCATGGTTGCCTAAAATCAAGTGTATATTTTTACAAATAATATAGTTTCTAAATTGAAATATATTTTGAACTCCACCAAAGCTCCAATCACCAAGATGATAAAGTATATCATCCTCTTTTACATATTTATTGATACCATCAACAAGTGCCATATTCATTTCATGCACAGAATTAAAGTCTCTGTATCCAGAAGACCAAGTAGAAATTTTAGGACCCGCAATGTTAGTGTGTCCAAAATGAGTATCACTAGTAAACCATATATTCATATTACAAATATATAAATTATTTTTGATTAAACTATCATAATTTAGATATATAAAACATAAAAATAAACATATTAATGGAAAAATTATCCTCTGTAGTTGGTCAAACACCACTTATAAAAATCTCCGAAAGAATCTTTGCAAAATTTGAAGGGCAAAATCCAAGCGGTTCAATAAAAGACAGAATGGCTTCTTATATAATAAATGACGCTGAGAAGAATAATCTTATTAAAAAAGGTGATACTATTATTGAGGCAACATCTGGTAACTCAGGAATTGCTTTTGCTTTCTTAGCAGCAGAAAGAGGATATAAATGTATTATTGTTATGCCTGCTAATATGAGTGAAGAAAGAAAACAAATGTTACGTTTATATGGTGCTAAACTTATTGAAGTTCCAGATGGTAAATTTGATGACGCTATTGCTTTAAGAAATAAAATGGCTTATGAAAATGGTTACTTTAACCCTAATCAGTTTCACAATCCTCTAAACATAGAAGCACATGAAAAAGGAACTGCTGTTGAGATTTTACATCAGTGTAAAGGTAGAATTGCAGCCTTTGTTGATGGAACAGGAACCGGTGGAACTCTTATGGGAACTTCTCGTGTTTTAAAGATGTATAATCATTTAATGAAAGTTGTAGCAGTTGAACCAGCAGAATCACCAGTTATGTCAGGTGGTCAAGCAGGACTCCACGGTATTCAAGGAATTGGTGATGGTTCTAAATTCTTAGTTGATTTGAAAGAAGTTGATGATATTATGATTATATCAACTGAAGAAGCTAAAGAAAGAGCTAGAAGATTAGCTAAAGAACAAGGTCTATTTGTAGGAATTAGTTCAGGTGCTAATATTTTAGCATCAGAAAGATTGTTAGAGAAATATCCAGATATGACCGGAAATATCATTACTATATTATGTGATAGAGGAGAAAGATATCTTTCTTGTTTCTAAAAATAATATATAGTTTAATGAAACACTTAAAAAGATATTTAGATTTTATTAAAGAGGAATTTGTCACCTCTGAGTTCCCAGTTAAATATAAAAAGGGAGAATTTGAAGTAAAAGAAATGTTTAGAATATTTGCTAAACTACAAGATAAACTTCCTAAAGAAATTGACCGTTCAATATTTGATAACTCAATGGAAAACTTTGGAGAACCCTCTGAATTTGAGGGACATATTGATCCAAAATTTGATTCAGATCAATATACAACCGAAGAATTAAAAAATCTTAAAGAATTCACTATTGGTGAATCTAAAGTAGATTCGTCTAAATATATTCCTTTTATTGAATGGTCTCAAAATTTATTTAATAGTGGTCAACTTGTAAAAACTGATAGGGTAGATGTTGAGAAAATAGCTAATGATTCCAAAGAGTTAGATAGAGGAGATTTTAATGAATTTATAAGTGATGTTAATTTAATATCTAAATTACAAAAGTCTCATAAGAAAGCAACTGAGGAATTGTCTAAAAAAGGAGTAGTCAATTTGTATCAAGATGGAATATTTGATGATTTTCCAGAATTAAAAGATGATATTAAAAGAGCTAATAAATATAATTATTATCAAAATACTTGGAAAATTTTAGATGAACAAATTAGAAAGGGTGAAGTTTCAGCAAGTAGCGTTTTACAAATAGGAAATAAAATGTATCTTGTTGGTGGTAATAGAAGAATGTCTTTTTATATAGGAAGTGGTATCAATCCTAAAATTTGGAAAATAAAAATATAAAATTAATGAAACACTTAAAAAATTTTAATGAATCTATATACGAAAGAGAAGTAGTATTCACTAATAAAAGAAATCCAAGATTAGAAATAATTGTGACTAAATTGCCAGATGGTAGAGTTACAAATATTGAAAATGAAACTGGTATGAGATTTCCTTTCTCAATAGGTCAAATTCTAAACAGAACTGCTGAAGTTTGGGCTTGTAATAATAACTTTTTAATGGATGGTAAAGATACTTGTCCAGAAAAAAAGATATTTGGTGTAAAAGCATCTGATGTTCCTCAAGGACATGAATGGAGACATATTTTCCCTCACAAATTTTAATATATAAACTATGAAAAAACTAAAAACATATGAAACCTTCATTAATGAAGAAATAGATTTTAGAAAAGGAATGGCAGCAGTCGGATTAATGGGTGCTCTTGCTGCTTCACCAGTAGCAGCTCAAACTAAAACACCAACTTCTATGTCAGTTCAATCTGAACAAGGAATTGATGTTTATAAGAATCAAATTGAAGAAATATCTACAATTAGAAAAGAAAAATCTAAAGATGTGAAACTTTCAATAATATTAGATGAAATTAAATCTAATATCAATAGTAAAGATTCTGCTAAATTCATTGAATTATACACTAAATTAACATCTCATATTGAATCAGAATATGATTACAAAATCCCTGAACAAAAAGTTGAAGAACTAACTGAAGCTGGTATAGCAGGTATGGTTAAAAATATGACCATATTTGAAATAATGGGTTGGTTAGGATCAATCTGTTTAGCAGTCTGTGGTATTCCACAAGCTTGGCAATCTTATAAAGATAAAAACTCTGATGGTATATCTTGGGGATTTGTTATTCTTTGGGCATTCGGTGAAGTATTCGCACTAGCTTATGTTTATGATAAATTAGACCTACCATTACTCCTAAATTACGCAACTAACATCTTAATATTAGGTGTTATTCTATACTATAAAGTAAAACCACAAAATAAATTAGAATTATGATAAAGAAATACAATCAATTTGTAAATGAAAATAATCAAGTTCCTGGAGCTAACACACCAGGATCTCTTAGATTAGATATTAATGAAACTGAAGCTGAATTATTTTTAAATGAGCCTGAATTAGGTGAGTTAATAGCTGATCAAAAAGTCTCTTTAAGCCCACCACACTTATGGTGTGAAAACAAAGAAGATACTATTAATGTTCTAAGGAATTATAATTTTAAAATACCTACTAATGTTAAAGAATCAGTTGATAATGATAGTAAAAAAGAACTTGAAGAATTAGCTATGAGAATCAAAGAACTTCAAAAAGAATATGACAAGAAAGCTAAAGAACTTGGAGTACAGAATGTTCCCAAAAAAGAATATAACTGGAGAGATTTGGCAGATTGGCATCCTTCCCGTAGAACGCCTGGGGAGTAGGTGGTTGAGACTAAAAAAAAAAAAATAATTATGATAAAGAAATATAACCAATTTATAAAAGAAAATAGCGAAGATTCTATTACCGTACCAGGATTCACAAAAGAAGAATTGAATAAAATTAAAGAAACAGCTATGCGTTTGTTATCACCAGGTTTTCATGAAGACTATGAGGTTGGTGCATATCTTAGTTCTGTTGCCAATGATGATCCTAAAATTGAAAAATTATTAGTTAAATGGTTAAAATCACAAGGTGCAAATTTTTATCAACCTGAATACCGTGATGATGAAAGTGATAAAGATAATCTTTTGAAATGGTATATGAAAGGATTTAATGATGAGTTAAGAGGAACAACCACAATTGAATCAGACAATAAAATAGATATGGTTGCTTATAACTTAGGAGCACAACACGCTATAATTGGTGATGATGTTTCTAGTATTGATAATCTATCTGATGAAGAAATAATATCTATGATTGAAGATATGTATAATAAAAATCAAAAATAAGATAGATGATAATGAAAAAATATTCTTGGTAAAAATTTAATGTTTAAAGTAGAAACAAACAATCCTCTTATACACAGATTTGATAATTTTATAACTGAACAAGAATGTGATATTCTATCACATTTTATGATAAATGTGTGTAAAAAAGACTCATATAAAGTAGATGTTTTACCTTGGTTTGATGGTGATAGAATTTCAATAAAAAAAATTGAAGATAAAACAGTAAAAGAAATTCTAAATAATCATAGAAATAAATTATCCGATATATCATCTTCTTTATATAAAGAAGTATTATACCCAATTCTTACAGATATTGTTTTATGGAGATGTGGTAAAAAAATGGGCATACATAAAGATAACGGATATGATGATTCTGGTGAATTTATTAATAGACATTATTCATCAGTAACATATATAAATGATGACTATACAGGTGGAGAAACTGTTATAGATAATTATGTTAGTATTCCAAAAAAAGGTTCTATTGTTATATTTACAAGCGATGAAAGATGTTTACATAAAGTAAACACTATAGAGTCCGGTACTAGAATTGTTGTTCCTATTTGGCTAACTAGAAATATTGAACAAATAGAGGTTATTTAATATATGTCTTTAAATTATCCCAAAGTATTCTATAAATATCTTCAATCTGGTCATATCTAATCCTAATCAAACTAATATAGTTATCTTCACAATAATCAGATTTGATTTTATCATTAACCTTTAACCTATCAAGAGCCACCTGACCACCAAAAAAAGATAAAGGTAGAAAATGTTGTTCCCCATCAAACTCAATACATGTCCTCATAGAAGGAACATAGAAGTCAAATGGTAGTTGATATATATTTTTACAATCAGTGAATTTATGCTGTCTATCATAATTTATATCATACTTATTAAGGAATCTTGCAATTTCTTTTTCACCTTTTGACTCATTACAATGTGAACAACCATTACCTTGTATATGTGAAAGTGGTCTCTGTAAAAAATCACCATGTATTGGACAAGTAATAATAACTTTTATTTGATTTTTAACATAATCTGTTTTATCATAACTAAATTTATTATCATGTACTATATTTGACTCTTTTATAAATTGTTCGGTTGTTTTTCTAACAGAATATTTTATATTTTCTGGTGAGTTTAATAAGTGACTATTAGGAGTTTGCTCATATATGTCTCCATTATATAATATCTTAACCTTAGTTTTACAATTAACATACTCAACAAGTGAATAGTCATATTTATCTCCCCACTTATCTTTTGACTTTTTAATAAAATAATCTTGATTTGAGTTATCTTCAGGAGCCATCTTTCTCAAATGTGAAATGGCTATCTGTTCAAATAAAATACCATCATATATAATTTTAACCTTATCTAAAGCCCCAATATATTCTGTTAATGAATAATCATATTTATCTCCCCACACTTTTCTAGCCTCTGATATAAATTGTTTGGTTGTTTTAGTTGGTGTATTCTTTTCTGGACATCTGCCAAGTAGAATATGTTTAACAACTTTTTGTTTATATAAAACACCATTATAGATAATATCAATGTCTTGATTTGATAATACTTTATCAGATAAATTCGGATATTGATATTTATATCCATGAACATCTCTTGCTCTATCTAAAAATTCTTGTTTAGTCATATAGTATATATAAAATAATTATTTCCCCCTTTTATAATAATAACATAAAAAATTATTAAAAATAATTAAAGGGGAGAATATAATATTAATATATAAAGTATAAAAATAATTAATTAAAAATGGCAAAAAAGGAAGCAAAAGAAGTAAAAAAGTTCGAATTCAGTAAGATTGGCTCGATTTTAGATAATATAGCAAAATCAATTCCTATTCAAATTGAAAAAGAAATTAAAGAAAAGAAGTTCATCACAACAGGAGTTTATTTATTAGACGCTGCTTTGTCTGGTAGATTATTAGGTGGTGGTGTTGCTACTAACCGAATAACAGCATTTGCTGGTGAATCAGGAGCGGGTAAATCATTTATCGCTTATTCTGTTTCTAAACACGCTCAGAAAGCAGGATATTCAGTTATCTATATTGACACTGAACAAGCAATTGACTTAGAAGATTTACCAAAATTTGGAATTGATCCATCTTTGGAAAAATTCAGACTTATTAGGTCTAATAAGGTAGAAGATGTTAATATGGTTTTATCTCAACTTGTTGATGAATTGAAAACTCAAAAATTAGATGGATATGAAATTCCAAAATTAATGATTGTTCTTGACTCACTTGGTCAAATGGCATCAAATAAAGAAAAGGCTGATTTATTAAAAGGTGATATTAAACAAGATATGACTAAGGCTAAAGCTTTAGGGTCTATGTTTAGATCTATTAATACCGACCTAGGATACTTAGAAATACCTATGATCGTGTGCAACCATACATACTTGACTTTAGATCTCTATCCAGCCGAGAAATTAAAGGGTGGAAATGGTCTATTGTATTCAGCATCAGTAATTGGATTTATGAGTAAATCTAAATTAAAAACAGGAGAAGAAGATGATATGGATTTAGGTCAATCAGGTATTTCAGTTCTTTTCAAAACATCAAAAAACCGTATGGCTAAACCAAAGAAAATTAGATTTGATATCTCTTTTGCACATGGTATGAATCCATACACTGGATTAGACGCATTCTGTAGACCAGAATATTTTGACAAAGTAGGAATTGCTTGTGGTAAAATGGATGTTGATAAGAAGACAGGAGAAATGACTTTTGTACCAGGTGGTAACAGATGGTATGTAAATCACTTAAACAAATCAGTTCCAACTAAGCAATTATTTTCACCTGAGATATTTACACCAGCAGTTTTAGAAAGAATGGCACCGATTGTAAATGATTACTTTAGATTTAAGTCATTAGATGAAATTGAAGAAGTTGAAAAGAAATTCAATGAGGTGATGGGTGATGATGAAGATGAATCAAATGGATTTGTTGATTCGGCAGATGCGGATGATATCTTTAGTTAATAATAAAAACCAAACCCTTTATGGGTTACAAAAATAAAATAAATAATATGAACAAACAAGAACTTTATGTAGAATTAAAAAAGTTATGGGAATCATTTGAAGTGAATCATAACAAAACAACTAAGAAATCTGATGCTGATGCTCGTAAGGCTTTAGGTGAGATTAAGAAGTTAATTACTCCATATAGAGCAGCTTCAACTGCTGAGGGTAAATCTTCAAAATAATTAAAAAAATAATTTAATTCAATGAGACATTTAATTCAAGAACTAATAAGACAGAGAAATGTTAAAAACTTTTCAGTCGATGATTTATATAAAGTAGGTATGGAGAATGTCAAACAAAACATTGAGTTTTATTATGACAAAACATACACTTGTGAATCAGTTATAAAAGAGTTATTCATAAGAGGAGTTGTCAGTTATATTGATAAAGATAAGTTTCCTTGTTTAGAAAAATAAGGTGGTGGATCGTCGACAAAATTGGTCGGCCCTAAAAACCCTCTAATTATTAGAGGGTTTTTTTATTGTAGTACCATAGTATCTTAAAAAGAAAATTGACCAGAATATTAAGTTAGCTGTACTATTAAATACCCAAAACCATTTAATATTATATCGGTAGCTTAAAATAGCATCTATAAATATAAATACAATTGATAACATTAGAATAATATTTTGAAATTTTTCAGATTTTTTAGAAAGAAGTAATCTTTTTAATTTACTAAAATTTAACTTATTATTTATAATATTAAACTTTTCTTCTCTATTACAAACTTTACATATTTTTATAGATGGTCTATATTTTATTACTATTACAAACTCTTCTTCTAAATCTTCTTTACAAGAGTAACATTTTATACCCTGATTAATTTCATAGGCTATGGATTTTCTCCTCTTTCTAAGACATAGGAAAAAAATAACAAAGATAAAAGGAGTCAGTAAGAATATGAATTTTATCATGCAAGTATTAGTTTAAGGAAGTTATCTCTTTTATCTGCTTTAGACAAAGATTTAGCACATTCTGGTCCAATTCCAGTGATGATACTTGAAGGAACTGTAAGTGTTCTACCACATTTACCACACTTTCCTTCATGCCAAGCTTCAACAAAGTCAGGTAGGTTATTTATTTTTAATTTATTAAGAACATATTCAAATACTTTAACAGACTGAGCTTCTTTAGAAATTACTGATTTCTTACCATGTCTGAAAGAACCTTCGGTGCAAGTTCCAATATATGAGTAGGTCTCAGGATTAGTTAAGACACTAACAAAGTAAAGATTAGAATCTTTGGCTTGTTTTACTTTGAAAGTAAAACGGTTATCTGTTTTTGAATTAAGTAAAGTAACAATTGATTTACCAGCAAAGATAAATTTAAGAGCTTCTGAATTATTTAGTTTATGTCCGTCCATTTTTGTAGTGATTTTTAATTGTTATACAAATATAAGAAAAATATTTCAACTGTCAAATAAAAAGATGGAAAAAATGAATTGTTACTATATACGTTATGAATATTGTCGCTATCGATCCATCATTAATATCAACTGCTCTTGTAGTTACATCAGGAGATACATTTAAGATTTATAATTATTGTAGAGAGTCATCTGCTTTTGGTAAAACAGGTATCAAAAAATGGTTCAAATTAGCTGAAGAGTTTGTAACTTATAAGTTTATTGAATATAGAGAATTTGAAGATTACTCAGAAGGAGAACTTATAAAGTTAAAAGATTATGATAGAATAACTGATGGTATTATTAAAGATATTTTAGATAATATTGATACTACTAAACCAACTAAGATTGGAATTGAAGGTTATTCATTTTCATCAACTGCAGGTGATATTATTGACTTAGTTACATTCTCAACTCTTTTAAGAAAGAAGTTATTTGATAAAGTATCTGAGAACATCACAGTTTTTTCACCATCAACACTTAAATTAGAATCTTGTAAATTAACTTATCCTCCTATTATTAAAGAGGTTGGTGGTAAGAAACCGAGACAAGAATTTATCTGGAGAAATACAATCGGAATTTCTGGCGGGAAATTTCAAAAGCCTGACATGTTTAAAGCAATTATAGATAATAATAATCTAAATGATTTTTGGGCAAATCATTGTAAATTATCTCAGACAGATGTTTTATCTATATCAGTTATACCGAAACCCTACGAAGATATAAACGATTCCTATCTTATCTATAAAGTATTAGAAAAACAAAATCCACTCTAAAGTGGATTTTTTATTTATTTTTCTTTTATATTAGATTCTAAATATTTAACAACTTCATTTTTAATATCATCCGGCATTTTTCTTGCGTGATTAATCCAAGTAATAGCTTCTTTCCAGTCACTATCAGTAAATGATTTATCTAAACCGTTTTCTACTAAATACTTAATAAAATGAGTTCTACCATATTCAGCAGCCCATTTAATAATCATATTTCTACCTCTATCATCAGTTAATTTAGCACCGAATTTAAGTAACATTTTAAATGGATCAAAATAACCTTCTCCAATTTCAGTTCTGTTTTTCCAAGAACCTTTACAAACTTTTCTAAAAGGAAGTGATGCACTAAAGTTAGGATCTAATCCAGCTCTAAGACAATAATCAAGAGCTTCCATATCACCAAGAACTTGATTAAATACATCTCCAGTTAATTCAGCACCATGAGATACCAATAATTTAATCATATCTAGTCCTTTAGCTTTTGATATAATGGCCTCTGGTCCTTTAGGTTTTAGGTTAGGAGAAGCTCCTAATTCTAAACAAACTTTTACTTTTTCTATATTATTTTCTTCAACTGCATTTTCAAGAGCTTTAGCATTATCTTTATTGATATTAGCACCATCTTCTTTTACATATTTAAGTATTTGTTCAATTGTTAATCCTTTTCTAACAATTTCTCTTTCTGCTGTCTTAGCTCTTTCTCTTCTATCAATTTCTTCTTTAGTCATTGATTTAAGAGTATCAGTAAATAAATCAGTATCTATTTTATACTCGCTTTCCCACTTCTTTAGAGTGTTTTTAATTGAACCTGCAACATTACTATCATCTTTAGCATGAGCCGCTCTAATTGATTGTCCTGGTTGAATAGTAATACCAATAACAGATAAGTTATCATATTGAGGAATATTAAAGTTATAAATATAATATTGTTTATTATTATGATTACCTACATAATTATCCCACTGACTCATATAATCTTTAATACAGTGTCTTGTGTGACCATTTAAGAATACATTAGCTGGAAATGATTTAACTTCAATTACTAATATACCTTCTTCATCAAACATAACATCAGCACCTAAATATCCAAACTTTTCATTACATTTATTAATCTTATCATAGAAAGCGATAGTATCTTTATTATCAGATGCTTTTAAGTGATTTTGAGCGGCTTTAATAAATTCTCTAATATTTTTATATCTAAAAAGTGGACCAAAATATCTTTTATCACCTTTCTTATAAGATTTACCGTGAATTACTTGATCAGAATCAATAGTTCTAACTTCACCAAAGAAAGTTTTCCATAGTTTTTCTCTTTCAACTTCATCAATAGTTCCATCACTTTTCTTACCTAAATCATTGAATGCTCTCGATACTTGAGCAAATTCATCTTTAATCATTTCAGGAGCTGCCGTATAATCTCTTTTAAGTTCAGGAGTTAGTTTATCAACTACTTTTTTAATCTTTTTGTAATCTTCTAATATATCTAAACCATCAGTTAATTTCTCAGCATTATTTGGAATATTTGGATCGATAAAGTTAGCATCAAATTTCTTAGGAAGTTTGTCTAAAAGGTTACCATAACTAATTACTTTATCATACATAGATTTAATTTCATCATAAGAAACCATTTCTACAAAATACAAATAGGTAAAGTTATATAAATAGCCTAAATTATCTTTTAGTAATTCTCTTAGCTTAATAAAATCAGGTTCTCTTTCAATATTTCTTATTTGATCGTCAGTGATTTTAATCTCTCTGATTTTCTTTCTAAGTTCCCCTTGTTGTTCAGGAGTAAAGTCTTTTAAAGATAAAGTTCTTTTTTCACCATGTTCCATTTGAGCAGCTAATTCACCTGTTAATAAATCTAAATCATTTACAGCTGTAGATATAATAAACCTATCTTTTAAGAACTTTTTAGCCTTATCAAGATTTTCATTTAGGGGCTTTTCACCTAAAAATTGATTATACTTATGTAGTTTCATATATTTTTATTTTATTCTTGTATGAAATTTATGACTCTCATTAATTCTTTCTATTTCCATAGAGTATATTATTTTTCCTTCTTTTGTTAGATATGAAGAAAGTTTATTCAAATCATCATATATTTTCTTTTTCTCTTCTTCTGTTTTAGCAGTTTCAAGTTCTTCTAATCTATCATCTAATAGCTTTTGAACATCTCTTTTAGACATTTTAGAATAATCTACTTCTTCTTTAGATTCTGGTTCTTCAGACTTCTCACCTTCTTCTTTCCACCACTCTGGAACTTCTTCAAGATTTGGTTCTTCAAGACTTGGTTCATTATTTTTAGAATCTTCATAATCTTTATTTTTAGCTTCCCACTCAGCAATTTGTTTATTATATTCATCTAATTCTTCAATAACCTCATCAATTAAACTATCAATTAGTTGTCTTCCCTCAGGACTTTCTAAAAATATATTCTTAAGGTTTAATAAACATTCTTTATTAGACCATCTATCAGAATCAATTAATTTACCGAATACATATTCTTTAATATTTGGATATTTATCTACTTTAGTATTCTTTGCAATAAAATCTGTTAAATCTTGTGCTAAGTAAGGACCATATCTAAAATCTTCAGCTTCATCAGCAAATGAAGAAGTTTGTTTATGAACTTCTGTTGCTAATTTCTTACCCTTAGGCATTGCAACATCAGCAATCATTTCCCATATACCTTTAACTGTTTCATGTAATAACATAGGAAAATCAATACCTCTAGCTTTAATTGTAGGTTTAGTTACTCCTAAAAGTTTTTTGATATCTTCTTGTTTATTCATAATATCTTCACCATCTTCTAATGATTTAAGAACATCATTTGCGAGCTCTTCATCACTTTTAGATTTTTTCTTTTTCTTTTTAGGAAATCTACAACTAACACAACCAGCCATACCACCTGGAGCATTCTCCATCATATTGGCTTTTTGTTGAATAGGAATAATCCAATCTAATTTATCAGCTATCTTAGACATATTGTCCCAAATATCAAAAATCTCTTCCCATTTAGCACCATATATTCTTTTTAATCCTTGTTTACATTTATCAGAGTGTAAAATATGTTTTGTGTTTTTAGCTTCACCTTGGATAAAGTTATTCATTATCTTTCTTATATCTACAGCTAATTTTATTTCTTCTTCTGATGGTTCGGCTTCTAAGTCTATTTCAGGAGATTCTTCTTCCTCTTCTTCCTCTTCTTCCTCTTGAGATTCTTCCTCTTTTTCCTTCTCTTCTTCTTCCTTTTTCATGAACTCAGCAATTTTGTTACCATCCTTAACCATATTAATATCTAAATCAACATTAGCAAGAACTAATCCAAAAGCATCTTCAATAACTTCTTTTGCAAGTTTTTCTAATTCTTTTTCTTTGCCTTTAGTAAATGATTGAGATTGTCTAAGGAATCCCATGATTTGACCAATTAACTGTTGAGGATTAGCTCCTCTTATTTTCTCAGCACCTCTTCTTTCAATATCTGTAATTTTCTCAGATGGTACACCTTTATTTCCTTTAATAGAAATTTCCTCTTTTAAAAATTGTTCAAAGCTTTTCATTTTATCTCTGCATATTTTTTAATATCATCACCTGATTGGTTAATAAGTTCTATAAATCTCTCAGCAACATCCATTGCAGTTGCTTTTTTCATAGCTTTCGCTGGTGCTGGAACTGGTGAAGTTCTATCCTTTTTAATTGGTGTTGGAGGATCTGGCATTGTACCTGGCTTCTCTGTTATACCAGGTAAAACCTCACGCTTAGTGGGTGCTGGTTGATTCATAACTAATTTCTCAGAAACAAATGACTCAAACTTTTTTACATATTTCATATATAAGTCTTATATTTTTTACATAGTATATATTAAATTTAATTTTCACTTTTTCAAATTATGGAACTAAAACCAATAACAAATCAATATGATTATCAACAAGCTCAAAAATATTTAGAGTCTATTCATAGAGTAGAATTATCTAAGGAAGAGTCTAATAAAGTTTCAATTTTAACAGTTTTAATAGAAGAGTTTGAAAGAAAGTCAAAACCAGTAGAAGAAGAAATAATCTCCGAAACACTAATTGACTATGTTTATGACTTAGTTATAAACGCTTCTAAATATGAAAAACATGGTTTAATTGAAAGAGGTCTTAAATTAGGAGAAGAATATGGTGAATTATCGGCAGAAATTCTTAAATTAAAAGGATATAAAAGAACAACAGAAGATGAGGGTAGAATTAATTATAATATTCTATTAGAATCTACAGATTGTTTAATAATGATATTTGATATAATGGCACATATGGGATTCACTAAAGAACAAATATGTGATATGGCTGAAAAACAAGTTAATAAGTGGTTAAGTGGAATAAAAATGTAATATTTATATAATAATTAAGAAAATCCTCATAAGTTTTTAATATATACTTATGAGGATTTTTAATTATGAAAAAGTTTACTAAAATATTAGAAGAAGTAGAAAATGAAAGATTCTACAAAGTAGATGCTCAAATTGAGTTAATCATACCTGCAGAAAATGAGGGAGAAGCTGGATATTTAGCCGATTCTATATTAGCTTCTATTGAATATGGTTCAGAATATATTATAGATAATATAGATATGACTCAAAAAAGAGTAGATGATAATATTAAAGAATCTAAATCACAAATAAAATCAGAATTAGAAGATAATAATGATTATCAAATGGTTTCTGGCATTATTGATATCTTAAAGAAAGTTAAAGATAAAGAAAATAGAATGGAGATTGCAGATAGTATGGTATCTCAGTTCAAAAAAGAAAAAATTAAATTTGACTATGATAAATTCATAGATGAATTAAAGTAATATTAGAAATTAATAGATAAAATAATAAAAATAAAGAAATAGTATGAAAAAGTTTTCAGATTTTAAACCAGTTAAAAAGAAGATATTCGAAGCCGAATCAAATCTTCCTGGTAATTACGAAGATATGTCAAAAGAAGAATTGATTAAGTTAATGGCTGGTCAATCTAAAACCGAAGAAGCTGAAGATAATAAAGATGAAGCTGAAGAAGAAAAATCAGAAGAAAAATCTAAAACACCAGGTTCTAATGATGTATCAAAATTCATTTCTAAATTGTTAGAAAGTAGAGAAATGGCTCAAGTTTATCACTGGACTGTTAAAGGTGATATGGGTTCACATGCAGCTCACTTGGCTTTACAAACTTATTATGAAGAAGTGATTGAATTTATTGATGATATTGTTGAAATTTATCAAGGTCAATATGGTTTAATTGAAGGATATGATATAATTGACACAACAGATTCTAAATCAAAAGATAGATTAGATTATTTTAAGGAAGCTGTTGAATTTGTTAAATCTGAAAGAACTTGTATTAAAGCAGAAGATACACATATTCATAATATTATTGATGAATTAATAGCTTTACAATATAAGACAATCTACAAATTAACTTACAATAAATAAAACTAAAAACCCACTTAATAAGTGGGTTTTTTATTGTTCTAAACTACTTTTCTTTCCTATTAACATTAAATAATTTTTTGATTTTTCTTTTTCTAGATTGAACTCTATCAAATCTATATAAAGATTTGACTATTGATTCTTTTTTATTATTTGGTATACTTTTCCAAGATGACATATTACTTCCAAATTTTTACACTATGAATCTTAAATTCTGAAATTTGAGATTCTATACCTTTAGTATATTCTGGTCTAATAGCATTGTTTAATATAACTAACATTTTTTTATCTCTAAACCATTTTATAATATAATCAGATGTGATTTGTCTAACTAGGTGACCATTATAGTAGATTTTAATGAAATCCTTTGACCACCAGCAACCCAATTTCAATTTATCATATGAACTACTAACTGGATGATTTCTAGCACCAGAAGACTCCTTAGTGTTACCCATGTTGAAATGAAAATTTGATTGTAAATTACTGCCGTAGTTACATTTATTATTAGAATAAGCTTCTAATATGTCAATTTCAGGTGGCCATGAATCAACACAACTTAACCAAACTGCTGGCCATAATCCAGAACCATATGGAAGTTCTACTTCAAATTCATAGAATCCATAACCGTAACTTTCATAAGATGTTACTAACCCAACAGAGTAAGGAATATCATATACTTTAGGATCTTCCCAAGTAGTTAATTGTTTTGGTGAGTAAATCTGATCTAATATCAAACAATCATTTTGTATGAAAACTGATTCATCTCCATAATATTGATAAGGTGATTCTGGATGAAATTTTCCCCAAGGTTGACCAATTCTCCAAACATCTTTATTAAATGATTGGAAGTTATCTTCAAATATTAATTCCATTTTAGAAGTAATATTAGAATTACTTTTTTCTTTTTTACCAGAAAAGCTTCTAATTAAAGCATTGGTATATAAAAAGGCATTTATTATTAAATCCTTTACTGATTCTTTTAGTTTCATATTAATTATTTATTTTCTGTATATAAATATTGTCTACCTTTTTCATTATAGTCTACAAGATTATTTATTATATTATCTACTTTATCAATAGCATCATCAATATTTGATTTTACAAATTGAGAAGAAGCAATAGAGTCATCAATTTGGTCATTACTTTTAGTTGCTTCTGATTTATAGTTAGAGAACTCATTAACAAGAGATTCTATCATTTTTGAATTCTCTCCTAGCTGAGATGAGAATTTTTTTAGTTCTTTTAGTATTTCTTCAACTCTTTCAGATGAGATATTTATTTCATCACTTTCATTGAATCTTTTAATTTTCATATTAATAGTTTAATATTTTAATATATATATTAATTATGAAACGTAAGAATAAGCTTATATTAGAATTCACAGAATTTAACATGCAAAGAATGAACCCTGATTCAGCGGCTCAAACGGTTGGAGGTGTAGATGATCCTTCATTATCAACAAATGCCTTTGATAAACACTCAGATGCTATTAGACAAGCGATGGGTAGAATTAATGACATTCTTTATAATCTTAGTGGCACAAGTGCTTATAAAAATCTTAGAAGTAGGTTAGCATTAGAACATCAAGATATTCAAAGTATTAAAATTCTAAGAATTGTTAAGAATGAAATTTACTATGATGCTTATATCACGTTCAAAATTGATGATTATGAATACTGGGGAGTTATTGAAAATGTAATGAACGCAAATCCAGAATTAACATCAGAAGTATTCAAAGATCATGATCTTTATCAAAGTAAAGAATGGGTTATTAAAATTAAAGGATTGATAATAAAGGATATTAAAACTTGGTTAAAACCAGAACCAG
>Ga0114977_10000559_pt1 | contig 24804 bp, 22 predicted proteins | sample S_130805_MF_Meta_FD_87026 | JGI IMG/M metagenome (GOLD analysis project Ga0114977, IMG submission 87026) | Freshwater microbial communities from Lake Simoncouche, Canada to study carbon cycling - S_130805_MF_MetaG | ecosystem: Environmental > Aquatic > Freshwater > Lake | place: Lake...
GCAGAAGTAGCGCAAATCATTGAACGCATCCGATCGGCTAAACGACCTGTGATCTACGCAGGCACAGGAGTGCGTCTTGCAGGACAATATGATACCTTCTTCCAGATTGCTACTAAGCTAGGTATTCCCGTGGTAGGTGCATGGAATTCCAATGACCTGCTTCCAAACGAACACTCTGCTTATACAGGTCGTCCAGGTTCGATTGGCGATCGGGCGGGCAATTTTACAGTTCAGAATGCCGATTTTCTGTTAATTTTGGGCTGTCGCCTAAATATCCGCCTTGTTTCTTATAACTGGGAAAAATTCGCTCGCCATGCATACAAGGTTATGGTCGATATAGATGCAGCTGAGCTAAAGAAGAATACGCTCCATATTGATCATCCGATACATGCTGATCTCAGGGATTTTCTGCCATTATTTGAAAAAGAGACCCTTGCTTGGCAGCCAATTCATGGGGAGTGGTTAGCGTGGTGCCGTGAAAGGGTGGTAAGGTATCCCGTTGTCTTGCCTGAATACTGGCAGGTTTCTGAGAAGGTTAATCCCTATTGCTTCATGGAAAGCCTTTCCGATCAGCTTACAGAAAATGAACTTATTGTCTGCGGCGACGGCACAGCGTGCGTTACAGCCTTCCAAACTATTACGATTCGCAGAGGTCAGCGTCTCTTTCACAATTCCGGCTGTGCTTCCATGGGCTATGACCTGCCAGCAGCCATCGGTGCTTCTATAGCCAATCCAGATCGGCGTATCATTTGCTTGGCTGGTGATGGCAGCATAATGATGAACCTTCAAGAGTTGCAAACGATTGTGGGTAGAAAACTCCCAGTAAAGGTTTTTATCATGAACAACACCGGATACCATTCGATCCGACAAACCCAAGCCAATTTCTTTGCAGATAATATTGTCGGCTGTGGCACAGACTCAGGTTTGACTTTTCCTGACTTTAGTAAAATAGCCCATGCATTTGAATCGCCATTTTATCGTTGCTCACGCCATGAAGATTTAGATACAATCATCCGATCTACTTTGGCTGAACCTGGTCCGGCCATTTGTGAAATTATGCTCGATCTTAATCAGTCATTTGCTCCTAAGCTTTCCTCGCGTAAGCTGGAAGACGGTCGTATGGTCACTGCCGCACTTGAAGACATGGCGCCATTCCTGTCTCGCGAAGAGTTAAAAACGAATATGTTAGTGCCAGTTCTGGAAAGCTGACCTATCATTTTAAGTGTATGTATTTTCCTCGTTTTTCAGCAATTGTTTTTGACTTAGATGGAACCCTTGTCGACTCACTTCCCGGCATCGAATACTCCTTCCGCAAAGCTCTTAATGAGGTTTTGCCTGAAAGGGAAGCTCCGCCTATCCGTCATTTAATTGGACCACATATTCGCGAAATTTTTCATCAAGCCCTTGGAGGAGTTGTAACCTCCGCGGTCCTTGACGCATTAGAGGTAGCATACAGGCGCAGCTACGATTCTGAAGGGTGTTTGCGTTCAGAAACATATCCTCGCGTTATAGAGACATTAGTCGAGATTAAGCATTTGGGAATCACATGCCATATCGTAACCAACAAACCTCAAATGCCCACCATGGCCATTCTTGAACATCTTAATCTTAATCAATTTTTTAGCGCAATTGTATGCAGAGATTCACGCAATCCTCCGTTTCATTCAAAGACTGAAGCTCTTGCGCATCTAACTAAACAATTATACCATCCAAATAGCCACATCCTTTTCGTTGGAGACTCTTGTGATGATGCCAAAGCAGCAAAGAACAATAACTTTGCGTTTGCGGCTGCCGACTATGGTTATGGCTGTGTGTCAACTTATTTCAGAGAGCAAATTGATTTTCACCTACCAGACTTCACGTCGCTGCTGCAGCTTTCTATTTCTAAGTTGCCTTTTATAAATAATTAAACTACAAATGAACCGAGATATCTTCGAAAACCTCTTCGTCCTTGAAATGACGAATAACCATCAAGGCAGTCTACAGCGCGCCTTGGATATTGTGCGCGAACATAGCCGCGTCGTCCGTTTCAACAATGTGCGTGCAGCTATTAAACTTCAGTTTCGCGATGTGGACAGCTTTGTTCACAAAGACTTTCAGGACAGATCGGATATTCGTTACATTAAGCGCGTTCTGGATACCAAGATTACGAAAGACGACTATGCCACACTTGTGCGAGCCATCAAAAAGAGCGGATGTATTCCGATGGCCACTCCATTCGATGAAAAATCCGTAGACTGGTGTGTTGATTTTGACCTTCCGATTATAAAAATTGCAAGTGCAGATTCGAATGATTGGATGCTGATCGAGCGCATAGCAGCGACGCGCAAACCGTGCATCATTTCTTTTGGAGCAACGCCCCTCAAGGATATGGATGATGTTGTTGCCTTCTTTGAAAATCGGAATATCCCATTGGCGATTAACCATTGTATCGCCGCTTACCCTCATGAGGATTCAGAGTGCGAATTGGATCAAATCGATTTTTTTAAAAAACGATACCCGGGACATACTATTGGATGGTCATGCCATGAATATAACGATTGGGACACTTCCATAAAAATTGCCTATGCCAAAGGCGTTCGAACTTTTGAACGTCACATAGACATTAATTCCGATGGTTTTAAAGTTGCGGCTTACTCATCTCTTCCTGAACAACTGGATATTTGGTTCAAAGCCTTTCATAAGGCTGTTGAATTTTGTGGAACAGCAAGTGATCAAAGAAAATTGCCGCTGAAAAAAGAGACCGATTATTTGGATAGCTACATTCGAGGGGTATATGCCAAGCGGGATCTAGTAGCTGGAGAGTTTTTGGAAGAAAAAGATATTTATTTGGCTATTCCACTGCAAAAAGGACAGATATCTTGCAGGGAATTAATGCTTGGAAATTACGGACATAAAGTCACAGCTAATATTCCATGTCATGCCCCAATAAGCATTGATTCAATAGATACGCCTTACTCATCCGATGGCAGGCTTAAAGATTTGATTTACAAAAGAGGATTATAATTTCCGTAAAGATTTTTGAGATGAAATCAGTCGATAGGAATTTATAAGTTTAGTTTTTTGGATAAGATTGCAAAATTAGCGGATTCCTTTAATCTTTGCCCTCATTTTTTGCAATGTCGAGGTGATTTCGGATGCAAGTTCATCATCAACCTCATTTTTTTGAACAAGAATTTCTTTTTGTAATCCAAGAAATTGTTGCTTGCACGTATTTTTGTGAAACATTAGATCCACATTAAACTCATTTCCAAATCTGTCAGAGATTTTATTATCTTCTATTAAAAGTCCATTAATCAAATGTATTCCCTCCACACGATCATTGTATAGGGCTTGAATCGTGGAAAAACCATTTGTGCCACCAATATAGCAACCAGCGGCCGTGGGAATAGAAACTGCTAGATTTGGAGGGACCACCACCTTGGGCAGTCCGCTTTGAGCAAGGATTCGTGCGGGGACAGATGTGCCACTTGCATTCAAACAGGGGACCCACCCGCATGAGCGAATAACTTCACATATCTGCAGCCAAAACTCCTCCGAAAATTCGCTTTGAGTATTGTTATCGGCAGATATTAATACAGTATTTCCAGGAGGAACATTAGCCTGAGCTAAAATTTGAAAAGCCTTTTTAAGATTAATTTCTTTTTGATCGATCTTTTCCAGCGGACCTACTTTATCTGACTCCGTTAGAAGTCTCAAAAAACCCACATAAGAAAGCAAGCCTGCACCAATGGATTCTGCAACCATTGGATAAACAGTCGGAAGTAAACGAACCGGAAATTCATGCTTGTTTCCAAGAATAGAAATTTGTGAAAACATTTTATTCGCGGTAGCGCAATCAAATAAAATGATTTTTACTTTTGGGGTTCCTGCAAAAGCATCATTTGCTAAGTCTTTATATTTTTCATCGATAATTACACAGATGTTTGGGTATTTATCTTGAGCTTCTTTAATTGCTGAACACTGAAAATATACATCTCCAAAACTTCCATGGAGATGAAATATTTTTGTGCCTTTTCCAGCAGCATTTAAAACAATATTTAAAAATTGTAACGGATTTATTATATCAAACATCCACTCTGTCATAAAAATAATATTTTTGTATTTACGGGCATATAAAGTTTTTCGATATAATTTTGAAAAATGATCTAGAATTCATTTATTTTTTCTGGTTGCTAATAATGTTTTTCTTTTCTTTGAAATTTGATTCTAAACTGGGCAAGACCCTAAAATAAATAAAGTTTTTTTGATATATTTTAAAAGTGTGTAAAATTCATATTTTATGAAATTTCATGAAGCAAAGTATCACAGAAAAGGTATTTTGCTAGTTGTAATAGTTGTAGTTATATCTGAAAACTTATACTTTAAATGAAATTGCTTCATCAGTTAGCACATACTTTATTAAGTTGACTTAAAACTTGCATGGAATCTTCTGGCTGGACCAATGCGCTCACAGGCACACCCAATGTTCCAAATCGAAGAGGTCTAGTATCTTCCACCATTTCAAATGGAGCAAATTCAAGTGCCAAATCCCTTTTAAATTTTTCATAAATGGAGGCATAACTGACTGAACAATCCCCTGACAGGTGAACCAACCCAGCAGTTCCTTGGTTAATAAGCTTTATTGTAGCCTTCGCAGCAAAGCTGGGCGATATGGGACTAATTGATACATTTGTGAAGACTTTTATGGGATTCCCGCCTGCCGCTTGATTTCGCCATATTTGGAAAATAGGCAAATTGTTATGAAGAACCTTGGTCAATCGAAGTATTAGAGCGGATGGAACCTCTTTTACAAGATATGCTTCCACATCCGATTTCTGTTGACCATAAAGATCAAATGGGTTGACAGAATCACTTGGCATAAAACTCTGTTTTGACCCATCGAAAACAAGATTGGTAGAAAAATAAACAACTTTACCACCTTTTTCTGTAATTGACTTTGCTAAATGAATTGTGTTGGTGACATTTAGCATCTGACTTTCGAATTGATTTCTTTCACATCCCCTTCGATCAGAGTAAGAGGCCGCGATAATGCCATAATTAATTTTTTTAGGCATACTCCATGATTTCATTGCGCCTAGGTCAAATTTTATTTGCCCGTGGGAAGGATTTCGACAAGCTCCTATAACCGTATTGCCAGGAAATTTCGCGAGTTCGGAAGAAATTGTAGATCCAAGACATCCCGTGGCACCAAAAACAACGTAAATTTGTTCCGATGAAATCATAGAAACAATGGCGGTGTTTTAAGCATGGGAACGCGTGAAGACAAGGAATCCGCTACGCAACGAGCCAGAGGCACACAAAGTGCAGTTTCCATAGGGCATTTATGCAAAGGAAGAATATGTTTGCCCATGTGCTTTCTCCCTATTCTTCCTTTGTCCTCATCAACAAAAAAGTCGATGTTGTTATCAAGTTCTGAGCATAGCCATGTTCCGCCAATCGAAGTGCCAAATACAGCGAGGCCCTCCGCCGAGCGCCTCAAGTCCATGGCACGCTCCCTAAAATTTAGAATATTTTGAACTGCAGTCGACAAAGAATCTGTTTTGACAACATGCGGCTCGGCGTCGGCTGGGAATTGATCCCGCCGAACTGCTAATACGGTTATCTCCTTCAACACAACTTGGGATGAAATCATTAGGATGTCAAAACCAGCAGACGACAAAACCCCGCGCATCGAATTTTCGTCAAAGTGCGAGGCGTGGTCTGCAATCAGCAGCTCGAAAGGATTATCCGAGAAGAACGGAACCTCTATAAGCAGCACGCCGGAAGCAGTCAGTAAAGATGATACATTCTTTAGGAACATAATGGGGTTTTCGATATGCTCGAGCACATGGATGAGAGATATGAAATCATAATGCTCGGTAATGCCATCTATGCCGCCCACAAAAAAAGACTCAACTGCAGGGATTGAAAGCACATCTTCGCGATAATTGTCGTTATACTCACAGCCGGCTAGATTCCAATCTGGGTATGCTGCTGAGAAGGCCTTCAGAAAATTTCCGTTACCGCAACCTACATCCAAGGCCTTGCCGCGGGATGGCAATTGGTGTGCACGCATAGTCCCTTCCAGAATTTTTTCAGATCTGGCTGCTCCTAGCGACGACCCAGGCGAGAATACTAGCTGCTCTATTCCGTTACCTTGATAGTAAACTGTGTAATTTGTGTAAATCTCATGGCACGCTCTTTTCCAATCTTCGGTAATGATCGATTGCGCGAGATAACAGCACACACACACACCTTTGCGGCCTCCTGCAGACAACGGCTTGCAGTCCGAGGTGACCCTGCGTAGAAATTGATAGTCGGTAATTTCCCGAACCGTCCCGCCACAGGAGTGGCATCTTACTTTTGACATATCCATAAGAAATAAAACGGTCAAAACCGTTTGTCCGTCCCGATCGCAAAGAGGTAGTGAGCCATTGGCGAGAAACCGGTGTGCACGACTTCGTCGTTCATAGAGAAAATGAATACATTCGCGAAATGTCTGCCCATGAGATCGCGCAAGCCATCCGCCGTTTTGCAATTCACATGCCCCTCCTTGCTGGGCGGCGAGGCATAAACCTGCGATTCTAGCGAGGGACACCCGACAATTGCAAGACCATCGTTTGTAAGGGATTCAGCAAGATTTCGCATAAAGACATCCTCAAAAGAAGGCTCGATGTGCTCTATAACATCACAGCAATAGCAAGCATCGAATTTCGGTGATGCCACAACAGGACCATGCAGCATGTTATGGGTTACGAATTTCACAGGCCACCGACTGTCACTGATCTGCTTGGCGTTCTCGATAAAAATAGGATCAAAATCAACTGCCGTTAGCTTCCCCACCTCCTGTTTCACCACTCGGGAGCCGAAACCATCAGCGCACCCGATTTCCAATACATTATCCTTCCTGCAAAGCATTTTAGCGACAAATTTATATCGGGATAAAAGGAAGCACAGTCGCCTCGGATCATCTTGCCATACTTGACTGCTCATTAACCCAAACTGAGCACGATCTCTATCCAAAAGAAATTGATATTGTGGCTCTTTTGTTTTTTTCATGTTCTGAATAATTTAAAAAATTAGCATTTAACTTTTTTGGAGAGTAAGCTGTTGGAATCAGTTTTTATATTAAAAACGTAATTAATTATAATTTAACAACAGGTCGTTTTTTTACTTTTTAATTAAGTAACTTGATGGTGCGTTTGTCCATGAAAATGTTCGTAACCGAACATCTTCATGACTTTCGAGAAACTCATCGACAGCTTTTGTTTCTCCAGGCCACTCTTTGATCGCATATTCATCAAAGATCACCACCCCGCCTCGACTAACTTTTGGCCATATAACCTCTAATGCCTTTTTTGTAGGCACATATAAATCGCAGTCAAAGTGAACTAGCGAGAATCTAATGCCAGGATTATCATCAAGAAAGGATGGAACCGAGCAAGCTATGTCTCCCTCAACAAGTTTAACGCGCGCCTTCCATGGAACAAATCGATCCGAGTCGAAAATATCGATTGCTTGCTGTAACTCTGACTTGTAATTAGCTGGGCTGAATCCGCCGGCCACTTTCCCGCTAGAACTCTCCGGCCTGCCGTCTTCAGGAACTAGCTCCCCAAAACCTTCCCAATTATCGAAGCCATAGACTATCTTGGTTCGATCACCTACACAGTAACTTTCTAGCAGATTCGCCCATGTCATTAATCCCAGCCCCCGAAAAACGCCCAGTTCAGCTATGTCACCTGGAACATCCAATGTCATTTTAAAAAGTTCTACATGAGCTAAAAACCTTTTAAGCGACTGTCTTCGAGCTAAAACTGGAAAATGATTTACCGCATCCAAGGGGGTTATGTCGTGTTTTTCGCAATGAGCAGCTATAGCATTTTCTATATTATTATCTTTATCAGACTTTCTAAAACCATCGCTTAAAGAAATATGTGAACTATCAGACATAAAAATATTTTTAAGTTTAGTGCAACCGATAAACTCTTTTTTCTCGAGCATGAAAAAATGACTTGGTGGTATCTTGGCGATTTAAAATAATACGAAAATCTATGCTATATCGGATTTTATCAACACTTCTTTGAGGAGCAGAACTGTGAATAAAATTTGATGGAAAAAGTAGGGCATCGCTTTTTTTCATAAGCACATGATCCATATCGTAGCAAATACTATTTTCGGCTATTCCATGTGCCCAGTAATTATTAGAAGAATGATTTAGATTCTCGCTGTTGTGTGATCCTCTGTAAGCAACCACACCTCCAACATCCTCTGTAATATCAACTAATGGCACCCATACAGTAAAGAAATTGCTTAAATGTGGACTGTAGGGACGATCCTGATGCGGCGGAAGCGTGCTGCCTTGGGCGCCGCCCATTTTAAAACGAAGCATTGGGAGATAATGAATAAAAAAATCTGGCGAATTGAATAATTTTGTTATAAAGTTAAAGCAGTGTTCAGAAGAGAACAATGCAACAATTCTTTCATCCAAGCGAGTTTCAAGATCAAACTCACCAGTCAGATAATGACGCAAGTCTTTTGGAAGTCCGCGTTCTTCAAATTCCTTTATTCGCTTTTGTGCTTGAGGATATTCTGTAGATTCATCTAAATATTTTTTGCCTGTATACGCCTCAAATTGAGAAGATAGTCTTTTTCTTCGAATCTCCAAAAACTCGCGCAAAACGTCAATTTCTTTTATCGGAAAAAGATTGCGAGAAAGCAAAAAGCCTTCACTTCCAAATTTATCATTCATATCTTTCATATTTATAACTTTTTGATATTTCTAATTATTTTATTACTCCGGCAATTTAACAGGTGTAAAATTTGCAGCGCCGATATTCATAAAAGTCACCTTATAAATGCATATATGCATAATAATGTGCATAGTAAATTTAAAAAAATAAAAAATCTAAGCTTCAAAAGAATATAAACTCGTAGTCTCCTGCATAGCCAAATTTTTTGAATGTCCAGAGCCACTCTTCGATATCAAAGAACGATTCGCAAGTGAGCGCCCAACACTGGAGATTGAAGAGTTCCTGTTCGTTGCGGTAGCTCTCGACAAGGAGGTAGGATTGCCGGCCCACGCGCTGGATTTCCTGGAGGGAATCAGCCAACTCAAAAACACGCAGGTTGTGAAGCGTGTTGAGCGAAATCACCAGATCGAAGTGCCCGTCGGGCCATGGCATAGGGTCCTGCGCACGGAGTTGGCGGAAATCGCCGCGCAATTCGGGATGGCGGTTGTCCAAGCCATATGTGGAAATATCGATGCCGTGGAGTTCGAGGCCGGGCACCAGAAGCTGCATTTCGAAAAGGAGAAACCCCTTGCCGCAGCCGACATCGAGAACGCGGGAACCGGCTTTTAGCCCATAGGTGTCGATGAGAGCTTGGGCAACGGGTTTCCAGCGTCCCGCCAAATAATTGTAGCCCCCGTAGCCAAAGCGTCGATCACCATCCCAATAGTCGGCTCCGTATTCTTTCGCCTTTCGCATGCAGGCCACCTTGTCGTCGCACATACGCTCTATGTATTTCCGCGCTGTGACACGGTGCAAGGGGGTGACGAATTCTCGAAGTTGGCCCATTTTCTATTTAGAGTTTGTTAACTATGATGTGGAAGAAACAAGCAGCCGAAGGATGCCACGCGCCTTGTAAAACTGCACTGCACGCATATCAGATATTGTATTGCGCGAAAAATAGCGGCGACTCGCCTCCTGTGCAAGAAATTCGTTCATTATGATGCAGCACCACTTGATACGATAGACTGGCAACAGCAATCGTGCTTTTAAACTAACCTCTGGTTGCCAACGGCGGCAAGACGCGAGTTCACCCACGAATGTATCCCAGAGGCCAAGAGGCACGGGAATCGCAGGTTGGCAAAAGAAATCTGCCACGAGCTTTGCAGGATCGTCCCAACCAGCGTATTCGAAATCAAAAAATTTCAAGGCTCCATTGTCCTCCAATAGCGCATTGTGAAATCCAAAATCCGAAGGCGATATCCATCGTTGATCCCGAGGCAAAACCATTGAACTGTTCAAACCCTCATCCGCAGCCAGCGCAGCGGCTTCCTCACGAATATCACGCCAAGAGTTGCTCAATTCATCCCTCACCCAAGCCAAGGCTTCTGCATCCAGATCGTCGCGGACCGCGATGGCATTCAACCGATCCACTCGTTTATCAACAGCAGACAGGTGCTCCCCAAAGCTAAAGCAGGCTTCGGAGGCCAATGGTTCGTGATTTTCATTCGATGAGTTAATAATCGCATCATTGATACGCACCGCGAGACGGGCAGCGGCGAGAACATGGTCTACAGAAACTTCAGCGCTCTCCAACTTGCGGCCCTGAACGAATTCAAAAAGGCCGAACCGATTTTCAAAATCCCATCCCAGAACCTGCGGCACCAAATGGGGGCAGGCTTTTTCCGCAAGCCCATAGAAACAACGCTCTCCTCGTAATCGGTCCCGTCCGTCGGCTTCGCTTTGAAAGTAAAGTTTCAGCAGAAGCTTTCGGTTCGCTGTGATTGCGCAATACACGCGGTTGTTGGCTCCGCCGGAGACGGGAGACCAATCTACGTCTGTGGGAAGCCCGGCGACATGCAGCAACTCGGCAACGGCATCATGCGGAAAATCCGTTTCGTCAAGCTCTGGAGCGGCGATCATTGCGTCAGCCATATTGGAATTTCAGACCACTTCGATGCCATCGTCAAATCACTACGACTCGAAGCGGAACTAGGAGCAAAAAGCAACCTTGCCACGCCGGATGGGAAAAGCGGATGGGTGAGGATTTCGGGAAGGTCATCAACAAAATGTGTGCATATTTCGCGGCCAATTCGCGCCAACTTGTCCTCCTTGGTTAATTCGAAAAACACATCCCTATCTTTGAAGGCCAGACTTTGAGGATCAAAGAAACCCTGCACTTCAAGCCAGCGGCGTGCAGCGGCGTGTAGGTCGTGGCGCTCACCAAGGAAAGGATAGCGCGTCTTATGGCTCACGATAATGACGCGATGGCCGTTCGCTTTCATCGAAGCGATGGCTTCCAAAGCCCCGTCAAAAGCGCGCGCCTCGCCCATGCGACTCCCATAAACGACACCCTGCATTTCGGTCCAGGCATCCTCTGCGCCCGCCTTTCGCAGGAAATCCCGAACGGCTTCCTTGCGCACCGGCAATTCAGCGGGCACATGACCTCCCTCGACGGCGACACGGTGGAACACATCGTCGTAAGAGACGATGGTGTTGTCAAAATCAAGCCCGACGATCATGCCAATAAAAAGTTCAAAAGAAAAAATTTTAAAATCCCGTTAAGGAGACCCAAAATGAATCATAGAATGGAGCGAAACGCCCGCGCGCATGGCGGCGATGGCCTCGTTGATTTGGCCAAGCGGATAACGGTGCGTGACGAACCCTTCCACGCTGAAGCGGCCGTCTAAGAACATCCGAACGAATCGTGGAATGTCGGTCTCGGGGCGGCTCTGACCGCCTTCGGAGCCGGTGAGGATTCGACCGAAATGCAAGGGCAGCGTGTGCAGGGAAATGCATTTTTCGTGGTGCATGACTCCGAATAAAACGCAACGCCCGCGCGGTCCTGTCATGCGGTAAGCGGTCTCGATCACGGCAGGCAACCCAGTGCCATCAATGACCACATCAGGTGGCCCGCCAAGAATTTCCTGCACGGCTGTGGCCATATCGACTTCCGACGAGTTGATCGTATGAGTGGCACCATGTGCCCTCGCGGCGGCCAATTTGTTTTCATGGATATCAACGGCAACCAATGGATGAGCCCCTGCCAGACTGGCTCCCAGAACAGCTCCTAGGCCAATTCCGCCACAACCGATAATGACCACAGACTCGCCGACCTCGACTTTGGCATCGCGGGTGATAACGCCGAAACCGGTCGTGAGCGTGTCGGCCAGCAACGATGCCATCTCGAAATCGATTTTCTTGGGTATTGGAGTGAGACGGTTTTCAGAGACAATCGTGAACTGTTGAAAGGTGGTGATGTAGCCGGCGTTGACTTTTCTTCCGTTCCAATCATAGATAGCGGGCTTTGCTTGCATGCCTCTTCCCGGGCGCCAATGTAAAACGACATGGTCGCCAGGTTTGACATGCGAGACCTCAGGACCAATCTCCAACACAATACCGCCGGCCTCATGCCCGAGAAGGTGGGGCAGGTAGCGGTCGGCCCCCTTCACCCCGTCGATTTCACCTAACTGCGATCCACAAATTCGCGTTGTTTTAACTTCTACAAGAACCTGCCCGTAGCCGAGTGGAGGCAGGGCTACCTCGGCCAACTCCAAGGGTTGGCGCTGTTGCACAAGGATGGCGGCAGTCGTTTTCATAAGTCGGCAAGGATTCGCTTAGTGATCCCGGCGGCATCGAGTCCGAAGAGGTGACGGGCATGTTCCTGCTCGCCGGCTTCGTGCATGAACTCATCGGGGGTGCCACAGCACAAGAGCCGTGGCGCATTCGTGGCGCGCGTCCGCGCCAACCATTCAGCCACGGCTGAACCAAGGCCCCCGAGCATCGAATGCTCCTCGATGCTCACTAAAAGGTCACAGGCGCCACAAAGGTCTGAAAGCAGCGTTTCATCCAGCGGCTTGACTGTGTGGAAGCTGTAAACGCGAGCCTCGCGACCTTGCTCCGCAAGCGAATCCGCCACTTGAAGCGTAGTGGGAAGCATGTTTCCCGCACTCAATAAAGCGATACGGCCCTGTTCCCTGAGCGCCAAAGCCCGCCCCAAGTGCAATAAAGGGACATCCCCATGCACAACCGGCTCGCCTTTCTTGCCGATTCGCATGTAGACAGGATCATTCTGCTGGAAAGCCGCCCGGAGGATGCCCCGAAGTTCCATGGAATCGCCGGGGCAGGTGACTTTCAGGTTCGGAAGCAAGCGCAGCATCCCGAGATCCTCGAGGGAGTGGTGCGTGGCGCCAAGGGAGGCGTAGGACAACCCCGCGCCGGTGCCAACCACAATGACAGGTTGGCGGTGGTAGCAGAGGTCCAGACGAATTTGCTCCATGACTCGGTAGGTGATGAAAGGCGCGATGGTGTAGCAAACCGGGCGAAGCCCGCAGGATGCCAGACCCGCAGCCATACTAACCATGTTACCCTCGGCCACACCGCAATTGTAAAAGCGCTGCGGATAAGTGACCCGAAATTTGTCGAAGAGACGGTTTCCGATATCGCCCATGAGCAAAACAATGCGCTCGTCAGCAATGGCGAGCTTGAGAATTTCATCAGCGAAAGCGTTGCGCATGGTAAGGGAAGAGTGGATTTAGAAACCTGAGGCTTGAAAGAGATGGTTAAGTTTTTTGGTAGGGCAAGATGACATCTTTAAGCATCGGGAAATGCTTTGAATTGAGGGTTGCCAGTGTTAATCCGTGAAGTTGGGCAGTAGCGGCAACGATACAGTCGGCAAGTCCACAACCGTGGGCAGGGCGGAAATCCCGTGAATAAAGGCCCGCTAGTTCCGCTGTCTCGGATGTTATTGGCAGGCACGTCATGGAGGATAGTGTTTTCGCGAGTTTAACTTGTTCTATTCCGGGTCGAACACCTTGATAAAGTTCGGCAATATTTATGGCTGAAATATGCGCTTCAGTAGAATGTTCTTCGACGAATGCAATTGCAGTGGCTATGCCTCGAAGATAGTCGATTAAAATGTCGGTATCGATGAGAATAGCCATCAAAAACGGTCAAAAGACTGGCGTTGCTCTCTCAAGTCAGGAATATCAGTTCGATCTGCCCACATTCCACGGGCTTCACGCAAAGCATTTAATCTCTTTGCTGTTTCGCGCTTGAGTATAAATTCATCAATAGCTTGACGTATTATTTGACTTTTTCCACTTCCAAGCATTTGGCTCAAGCGCGAAATGGAAGAATTTTCTTCTTCTGTTAGGTAAATTTGAGTTCTAACCATACAGCATAATGTATAACATCTAAAAAACACCTGCAAGTTGAAAAGTAGGGAAAGTCGAAAGTGAAGGGCGAAATGCTAGTTATCAATCCCGATCTCTTTTGCGGCTTTTACGACTTCTTCAGTCGAAGGGGAGCGGTAGTGCCAGTTGTTGTCGTCTTCCATGAAGGATACACCTTTGCCTTTAGTCGTGTGGGCAATAATAGCGCGGGGTTTTTCAGGGTGAATCGTGGATAACTCACGAACCAGCGCTTTCAAGTCATGACCATCCACTTCCACGGCATCCCAACCAAAGGCATCCCACTTTCGGGCCAGCGGTTTAAGCGAAAGGATTTCCTCGCTGCGACCGGTGGCCTGCCACTTGTTATAATCCACGGCGATCGTTAGATGATTAAGATGGTGAGCGGGAGCAAACATCGCGCCTTCCCATGTGGTGCCTTCATTGCACTCGCCATCGCTTAAAATGACAAAAGTGCGGTAATCGAGGCCTTGGATTTTTCCAGCGAGGGCCATGCCGATTCCAACATTTAGGCCGTGGCCTAGAGAGCCCGTGGCCCATTCCACGCCTGGGGCGCATCCGGGACTGGGTTGCTCGGGCAAGTGACCGCCATCCACATTAAAATTTTGCAATTCCTCGGGAGGGAAGAATCCCAATCGGGCCAGAACCGCGTAGAGCGAAGAAACTGCGTGACCCTTGCTCAAGATCAAGCGATCGCGACTGGGGTGGCATGGATCGCGGGGGTCAATTTTCATTACGCCGCCATAGGCAGCGACCAGCAAGTCGATGCACGAAAGCGCAGAGGCCAAGTGGGCACTTCCTGCGCGGTGCGACATCCCCACCACATCGGCGCGAGAACGAGCCGCTAAATAGGCGAGTGCATCAGAGTTTTGATCACATGGATTCACGCCAAATCCTGAATTTTTAACATAGTTTTGATGTTGAACCAGCGATCTTCCATATTGAGTTTACCACTACGATGAGCATCGATGACTTCGAGGATGGCGTCTTCAACTGTGAATTGCGGACGAAATCCAGTGGCCAGCAGCTTGGCGGACGAGAGCCGGTAAGAACGCGGATCATTGGATGGTGTAATAACAATTTCCGCAGGAACATGGCGCTTGACGCGCTCGGCAATTTCAAGGATCGAAATATTCTCGAAACCCGCATTGTAGATTCCTGGCATTTCGGCACCTTTATCAAGCAAGTGCAAGTAGACCCGGATCATATCCCTCAAATGGATGTTGGGCCTTGTCTGGTTGCCCCCAAAGACAGTGATCTTGCCGTTGGCCAAAGCCTGCATAGCAAGCATATTCACCGAAAGGTCTAGACGCATCCTAGGCGAATAACCGCAAACCGTGGCCGGCCGGACAATATTCACAAGAATCTTGTCTTGGTAGCTTAGGAGGACGCGTTCGCTCACCATTTTTGTTTTGTTGTAATCAGAAATGGGGACGAGATCCAATTCCTCAGTGACTTCGGGTTCCTCCTTCACCCCGTAAACGCTACCTGAGCTGGCAAAAACAAACTGTTTGACGCCATCCTTGATGGCGCGCTCGACAAGGAACATCGTGGCCAGCGCGTTGACCTCCCAATTCAGCTTGGAGTTGAGATCGCTACAAGGGTCGTTGGCTACATTGGCGAGGTGCAGAATGGCATCAATACCCCTTAAATCCCACGAAGAGGCATTCCGGATATCGTCCTTGATGATTGTCAAATTCGGGTGCGGTTCGAGATAGCTCCCGAACCACTGGATATCAACGACGCGGACAATATGGCCTTTGGCAAGAAGTTCGCTCGCTAGGCTTGTGCCAACATATCCGCAACCACCAGTTAGTAATATATTCATAAATTGAGAAGAGTCATGCCACTTTTAATAAGTCGTGTTTTTGAAATTGGATCGCTATTTCCCGCAATGCGCACGGCTTGGGCGCCGGCCAATTGACCAATAAATGTGCTTAAATCAGCACTTAATCCAGCTCGTGCAGCAAGCGCTGCCACGGAGAAGAAGGCATCTCCAGCGCCGACTGTATCAAGAACGCGGCGCTCCATCGAGATGAGATAAGCAGGCCGTTCCCCCGTTTTTATCCCAATTGTTTCCACAGCGCCACGCGTCAACCATGCACACTCAGCCGAAAGGCGAGTTTTCAAAGAGGCAAGTTCGGATTCATAATCCAGACGGCGTTGAGCGCAGGAAAGAAGCAACTCCTGCTCATCCAATGAAAAACAATCGGCGCGCAAATACTGTCGAGTGATTATATTAAACCCATGGTTATTAGAATTCGTTTGGCAATTAAGCGCCATATAGGGAGCCTGACTCTCCACCAACCTGCGGATTGGCTCCATCATCACGCCATGTCCAAAATCGGCAACGACAATAAGATCGTAATTTTTAACAATAGCCTCCAAAGCATTTCCGACACGATTTACAATGTCATCACCCGGCGGATCAGCATCGATGACATTAACTGAGAAAAGTTTTAGTAATTCCTTACCCTCAACCGGCGGCTCCAAAAAACGCTGTTTTATAATTGTTTTAAAACCCTCTATAGCCAAACAAAGGTTTTGGTCCTGAGGCAAATGGATGCCCACCATGGATTGAGACCACCCATCTGCACCCAATAATCCCAGAAGATCGACTTTGTCGCAAAATTGGGCAATATGGCGATGAACGGCAAGTGCACCACCTGGTTGCACTTCCTCATCAAGAAGCCTGGCTGAAAGAATGCGGTTTTTTGATGTAAGCCCTTGGACTTTAACATAAGAGTAGCGGTCGTAAATAATATCGCCCACCACAAGAACGCGCAGCTTTGAGAAAGAATCGATGGCCTGGCGGAATTGATCGGGGGAACAACGCTCTGCAAGTGTATGGCAAAAGTTTTTCACCCCTTCCGGGATCGCATCGAAATGGCGATTGATGATTTTCGAAGAACTGAAAACCACCGTGCCTATGTATCGAACCTGACCTCCAAAGGAATTAACCGTGGCAACATCATCCCCAATGTTTCCTGTGGCATCATTTTCCGGATTCTCGTATTCCCGTCCTTTACAATAAATATGTGGTTTTACGCATGTAATAGCCTCGACAGCAGCAGCAAAAGGAACGATAACGACATAATCAACACATTCCAATGCGGCTAGGCTTTTTGCCCGCATGACATCATTGAAGTAGGGGCGCCCAGGACCTTTATTGACGAACTGCTCAGCGGTTACTGTGACAACAAGAATGTCTCCAAATGCTCTGGCCTCCTCCAAGTGATAGATGTGGCCAGGGTGAATCAGATCGAATGTGCCATGGCATTGAACAATTTTTTTTTCTTCGGCACGCAAACCCTCAAAAATAAGCGAAGCTGAGGAAAAATCTAAAACCTTGTGGAGACTCATATTTTAAGGCTTGTGCTGGTAGGCGAGCGGCAATTTTGACAATTCCGGCAAACGAAGTCTAGCCCATTCGATGACTTCTCTTATGCCTTGTTCGAGTGAAATTGTATCACTCCACTCCATTGCCTTGCGGCATTTACTGGAATCCAAGAGGTATGCAGCATCTTTACCTGGTCGGTCATCAACAACATCAACCACATCATCGAATGCCACCCCCATAGATGAACACACCATTTCAACCAGTTCTCGAATGCTGACGAACCGATCTGTGGAAAGGTGATAAATTTCTCCGGGCATACCTTTCTGGGCGATTCGCAAAGTCGCATCGGCTACATCCTCTAAATGAATAAAAGAGCGAACAGAATGCCCTCCCCCATGAAGTTTTAATTTTTCGCCTGTTAAAACAGCTAAAACTGTTCTTGGAATGATACGGTAGAGCTGCTGTCCAGAACCATAGACATTAGCCGCGCGGGTAAAGCAAACTGGAAACCCATACTGCTTCCAAAATGTCATTAGATGGAGATCGCAAGCCGCACGAGATGCGGCATAAGGCGTGCTTGGACGATAATTTTCATTCTCCACCACCGTGCCAGAGCATGACCCATACACTTCTGGCGTGGAAACATGGACATATCTTTGCAAGGTCGCCGTCTTTCTCAATGCTTCATGCAGACGCACATTGGCAACAACATTTGTCAGATACCATTGATCCGGATATAACCAACTCTCCGCTACCATGCTCTGCGCTGCAAAATTCACCATGCAGCCGGCCTTGGATTCCTTCCACAAAGAAAGAATTTTTTCCAAGTCGTGATTGATATCACACTGGTGAAAAGAAAAATCGTCCTGCAATTTCTTATCCAGCCATCGGTATGGCAATAAGCAATCGGGCAATTCAGACGAGCGGCTTACACCGACAACCCTCAAGCCCTTCTTTAAACAATGAGCAATAAATGAGGCTCCAGAAATTGAATTGCTACCTATTACAAAAATTGATTCGGTCATCGAAAATTATTTTTCAGAATTTAAAAGATATTGAAGAAGCATGTGACAAAGTGTCATCTGAAAATCTTCCGCCAACTGCATGTCATTTATTTGCAAATGAATAACATGTTTAGCCAGAAACTTCGCCTTGCCTCCATCAAACCCTAATACGGCGTGCGATTCAATGCCTAATTCCTTAGCAGCTTCAAGAGCGCGTAGGATATTTGGCGAATTACCACTACCGCTCAGCGAAATAAGAACATCACCGGGAACGGCCAAAGAACGAAGTTGGTGTTCAAAAATACGCTCGTAACCTATATCATTTGCCAAACAGGACATCGATGCTTGATTGGCAGAAAGAGCTTGAGCGCGGATTGGCTTGCCGCCATTCTTTGTCAAGGGATAGATCAGATCATTCACCCAATGGAGCGCATTGGCAGCACTGCCACCATTGCCAATGAGAAAAACCTGCGCGCCGGATTCTCGGACCCGCTCCAGATCAGAAACCAATGGCAATGCACTGGACCATTCAAAAGCCAGTAAAAGCCGAGAATATTCGACGGCATATTGGGAGGCTGCTTTTTGAAAAGGACTCATGCGGTTTTAGAAAAAAGATAGGCACTATAATTGAGTAGTTCTATGAGTCAATTTTTTTGTTTGGAAAAAACCTCCCTGGCTTTCATAATTTTATGGTGTTTGATTTTATTGTCATTGGTGGCGGGCTGGTCGGTATGGCTACGGCCGCTGAAATCAATCGTTCGGCGCCGTCCAAAACAATCGCCCTATTGGAAAAAGAGCCTATGGTTGGCAAACACCAGAGCACCCATAATAGCGGCGTTCTGCATTGTGGATTGTATTACAAACCTGGTTCTCTCAAGGCTCGAATGGCCGTCCAAGGTATTCGCCGGATGACTGAGTTTTGCCAGCGGTATAGCGTGCCTCATGAAATATGCGGTAAAGTAGTCGTGGCCACGACCGAAGATGAAGTTGCGCGTTTGCACTTACTGCACGAGCGAGGAATAGCCAATGGTCTAAGGGATTTGAAATGGCTCAGCGCGGAAGGCCTGCAGAAAATCGAACCCCATGCTGCAGGACTTGCAGCACTTCATGTGCCGGAAGAAGGCATCGTGGACTATGCCGCAGTATGTAGAACGATGTATGAAAATTTGCTCAACAACGGCGTTGAAGTAAAAACGAACTCACGTGTATTAAAGCTCATTAAAGAAAGTCTGGAATGGCGCGTGGCCACGAATTCTGGAGAATATGCAGCCAAGTTTATCATCAACTGCGCCGGCCTTCATTCTGATATGGTTGCCCGCGCCTCGGGCGTAGACCCTGGCGCGAAAATTATCCCCTTCCGTGGAGAGTATTACCAACTTAAACCTGACGCACAGTATCTTGTCAAAAATTTGATTTACCCTGTCCCCGATCCCACTTTCCCTTTTTTAGGAGTTCACTTTACGAGAATGATATCCGGAGGCGTTGAAGCTGGGCCCAATGCCGTGTTAGCGTTTGCCAGAGAGGGCTACAAAAAAAGCGATATCAACCTTAAGGAACTGTGGGGGTCGGTCAGCTACGCTGGATTATGGAAATTTTTACGCAAACATCAAGGGATGGCCTGGGAGGAAGTAACTCGCTCATTTAGCAAAAAACTTTTTTGCCATTCACTGCAGAGACTTGTTCCAGCCTTGCAAGGGAATGATCTTGTCGAAGGAGGGGCTGGCGTTCGTGCTCAAGCCATGTTGAAAGACGGAACGCTAGAGCAAGATTTTCATTTTAAAAATGAATGGAGAGCTCTCCATGTGATCAATGCCCCAAGCCCAGCAGCGACATCTTCTCTAGCAATTGGACAATACATCGCCGAGCAGGCCATGCAGTCAGCGGCCTAATGTTTACCAACCTTGTAGCGCTCATCCAAATTAGCGGGAAAATCAAGACGGCAAAGAACAAACTTTCTTCGAAGCCAAACCACAATGTTGCAAATGGGAAAGAATGAATGCAACGGTCTCTGGTAATCTGACGCTATAACCATCCGAATCAATCACAAGGTGATCAATCGGAAGAAAAGTCCCATGGCGAGTTGCATCTTGGATCGCAGGCTTGCATTGTCTTGTAATAACATTCGGCGATCCATAACTGGCAACGATATCCGGCTCCGCTGAAATGCTAATCCATGGCAAAGCATAGACCCACGCAGGAATCGTCTCACCAGAACCAAATTGACTAATTGCGTAGTCAACCGCAGAATACGCTGCTGTCTTCAACCCTATGCTTTCTCCGGAAATATCAACTACTGGGACACCAGCTGGAAGAGCGGCCAGAAAGCCCTCGGGCAAATTGGAAGAGCGGCTATCTGCCTTATCATGCGATTCTGCATGATAGGCCGTTAGACCATCGAATACAATGCCCAAATTTGGATAACGAGCATGGAGGGCGGAAATGATTTGCGGCAGTTGGACGAAACAATCTTTCCAACCGCGCCGCCATATCTCTCCGAAACGAATGTTGAATGCGATAATAGGAGAGCACTTTCGGCGCATTTCTTGAATAATGCCCCATCGGTCAGGCTGAGCTAATGCGGAAACTTCATTTTTCCAGAAATCTACATACTTCTGGTCGATGCTAAACCCTAAAGGCACTTGAACGCTGAGGCCTTCTTTCAGAACATGTTCTGTGAGCTCAGGGACGGAATCGAACTTATATCGCGGTTCTGGCGTTAACAATTTAGGATTCACCCAAGCGTAAGGGCCCTGTAGGGTGGTCAAGTTCTTCGGAATACGCGAAGAGATCGAAGATTGACGAAGATGCAATAAGCCCAGCACATCATTCCAATGCGTATGGCCAAAGCTGCGATTAAATCCGAAATGAATAGCTGGCCGCAAATTGTGGCGATTCGTATATGTCTCCAGAAGACCACTCTTTTCCAACTGAATAAGGTGCTGTAAAAGCTCCGGCCCTTTTTCGCGCTCAAAGAAGGTCTCAGCCTCAGGGAGCGCCTGCTGTGTGTATATAAGAAAACGACGCGAGGCATGGTCAAATAACCCCAGCGGCATCTGAAATTCATTGTAAAGAATTAGGCTCATCAGGCGCTTGCTTTCTTGCGCTTCCGGTGGCCAGAAGAAGGAAATGCAAAGGGCTGGATTAGCAGCTCTGGAGAAAAAAAGCGGATAAGAATGAGGAGCAAAAATCGTTTTTTTTGTAGTTAGCTGGGTTAAATAATGACCCGAGATGCAAAGCGCCTCAATGCTTATTGCAGAAAGCGTGCGGTGATATGCGCCCACATAAGGTTCAAAATCCGAACCGGCCAATAACTGAGAAGCTAACGGGCCGGGCGAGCACTGGAACAAGAGACCAGAAACAGTGGGGCCAGAATCTACGGTATCTCGAGGAGGCTGAGAAAGGGTGCATAAATAAAAATCAGATTTTTTTATTAATACTTTATTATTAGTATTATATTTTAATTTATCTAGCATTTCCCGCGCATTTTTTTCAATCCGGACAACCGACTCCGTTACCGAAAACTGCATCGCCCGTTTTTGCGAGTTAATTTGGAGCCTATCGCGCAGCTCCTTTTTTGTGGCCAATGCTGCCAGGTTTTGGGCAAGGGAAACAGCGCTTCCCATTTCGAAAACAAGGCCATCAGTGCCATGCCTGATGACCTCCTGCGTTCCGCCTGTGCCAGATGTTATCACAATCAAGCCGGAGGCCATGGCTTCTACCTGACTGATTCCAAAGGCTTCAGGAACCTGCGTTGGGAAAACAAGCACATTGCATCGAGCAAATAAAGCAGCAAGGCCTTCACGATCTAAGAACCCATTAAAGCGAACTTTGGCCGCCATGCTATTGTTTTGAGCAAATTCCTTCAAAGTCCGGATGTAACCTTCATCTGTCGAATCGCCGGCAAAATCTGCCTCAAATTCAATGCCCGATTGGTTTAAAATGTTCAGCGCATCCATCAAAACATGGGCCCCCTTGTATGGCATGACGAGCCCAGCAAATGCGATTCTAAGTCGACGAATATCGGGAAGGAATTGCTTATAGAATCGATCCACGCGTGCCCCCGGATAGACAGTGCTGAGCTTCGAAACTTTATAGCCTTGTTCCAGAAGGTTTTTACCCAGCCAATCGCTTGCGGGAGCGATCGTGTAAAGTGGCGATTCGATACTCTCTTGTAAATGGTAGCCTGGCGTTTGGTTGCCCAACGAATGAATAACAGGCATTTTCTCTGCTATTAACGCTCTGAGAATATCAACCCCGAGAAAATCAAAATTGCCCAGGAGGACAAAATCCGGCTTGAATGAGACAACAGCCTCAAGAACTTTTTCCTTGTTAGCTTCGGCTGTGTGACGGAGAAACGCCAAGTCTCCGAGCTGACGGGTTTTCCCGTTTTTCCATTCTCCCTGCAGCACAAGACTTCTTTGCACAAGCGGCTCCAAATCTGGCTCTCCAGCATCCGGCGACTTCTGAAGATACGGCGCATCACCGGTAAGAATTTTTAAGCGGTGCCCGCGCTTGATCAAACCATTTGAAAATTCCCATATCTTACGCCCATAGCCTCCCATTTCCTGGGGCGGAAACAAGTTTGTGACGACCAGAATGGAATAGGTAGTCGCGGGCGCGGCTGGCATGCCGCCAGAGATGGCTTGTTTGTATTCCGAGATGTGGGCGGAGGAGGCAAACTCCCGTTCCAGGTCCTCTCGAAGGGTGTTGATTTCAGGTGGCAGCGGCTGGATACGATGAGCCTCGTGCAGGAGAATCGCGGCATCCTCTTCAGCGCCGGATTGAAGGCACAGGTCGGCCAGTTGGAAAAGGGCCGGGAGACTATTGCGATCCAAAAACAAAGCCCGCTGCAACGCTTTTTGGTAAATTTCTGAAAACTCGAGAGCAAGCGCCTTATCGGCAACAAGCAAAGCCTGAAAAGCATGGGTGCAGGCATCCAAAATTTCGGGTAGGTCAGCTTTGACTTTTTCCACATCGAGCGCTTGAAGAAGCCTCAGAGATCGCAATGCGCGGTAAGCAAACTCATACACGCCATGAATCACTTCCACGAAACCCCATTCCTGTAAGTGCCCGGAGAGGGCCTTGGGAGCAACGACCCATTTACCCTCAAAGAAGCCGAGCATTTCATCCAGCTGAGTTTCGCGACCCGAAAGGAATAGGATGGCTCCGCCGGCGGAATTTACCAACACACGAGGCAGATCAGCAAAAAATGCCTTGGCGGCATCCAAGGATTCTTCAGCGGACCACACCACAAGCGGCGGCGTGGTGCGGTGCATCTCTTGAAGGAATTCGTAAGCCTCCACGCCAGGCACAAGATCGGTTCCTTGCACGCTGGTGCGGGCCTTGGCGGCCTCCTCATCCAAGGAATACAAAGGATTTTCCTTGCCCTCGAAAACCAGCTCAAAAAACTCCCGAATTTTGATATCGGGGTGATGAAACTCGAGCAGTTTCTGCTGACCGCTGCGGCGGATGCGATCGGCTTCTGCCGGATGCTCCAGATAGTGGCGGGCTTTTTCGATCAATTCACCCACGCTACTCCAAACATCAATATCTTCACCCGGCTTGAAAAGGAGTTCCAACCCAGAGGAAGGCGTCAGCTTGTCGGTAAGCAAAAACCCTCCTGCAGCAAGCGCCTCGAAAACGCACGAATTCAAATCGCCGTTCTTCGAGACATTCAAAGTCATAATAGAATCGGCGTAAATATCCGCCGCCTCTGCTGGGGTTCCGCGAAGCATCTCGAGCGGGAGACCCTCTTTTTGAAGGCTCTCAAGGACTTGACAGCAGTAGGGATGAAATTTCCCCGCCTGACCTACAAATGAAAATTGGCGAGAGGGATTGGGGGACGGAGTTCTTGGGAAAAAAGTAAAATCAAATGCCGGGATCCAATGAATATTTTTCAACCCAGCCTCAAAAAACCAACGCGCGTGATGCCGAGTATGGTCAAAAATAATGCGATCAAATTCCTCTTGCTTGGCATAAGCCACAAGTTTCTGTATCGGCGAACCCATATGATGCGTATCGCCAACCAAAAGAACACGTGGACACTTGAAAACCTTGAGATTTGATGGCAGATTTCGCCCCGTGGCATCGGCCTTCACGAGAAGAATATCTGGTTGCTGGATAAGCTTGTTATTAGAAAAAAACTCTGCGGCATCATAGCTGCCAACTGGCGTTTGAAGAGCCCGAGCGGAAGCAGCAAGGCTAGTTTGAGCATCAGGACTGCAAAAAATTTCCTTCGAAGACAAAAGCTTATCGCGATATAGAGAACGAGCGCCCAAAAAAAACAAAAAAGCTCTGCAGTCGATCATAAAAACGGTTTTTTAAACATTTCAGATAAAAGAACTAATTATTTTAATTTAAGCAAAGAATCTGTATTTTCGAAGTTCCGTTTTCAACAAGCCTATGGCTAACAAAGTGGGAGAAAAAGCGCAATGGACATACTGAAAGACAGAACCGGTAACGAGTGGCGGCTAACTTGTAACGAGTGGCACGCAAAGAATGCGGAATAGTTAAGTGGATTGCAAAGTGGCCTTGTGCGCAGCAATTTTCATGCCGAGGAC
>Ga0114977_10000561_pt1 | contig 24767 bp, 23 predicted proteins | sample S_130805_MF_Meta_FD_87026 | JGI IMG/M metagenome (GOLD analysis project Ga0114977, IMG submission 87026) | Freshwater microbial communities from Lake Simoncouche, Canada to study carbon cycling - S_130805_MF_MetaG | ecosystem: Environmental > Aquatic > Freshwater > Lake | place: Lake...
CAATAAGTTAATTAAATATGCTGAAGAAAAAAATATTCCAATCGCCACCAATAAACGTGGTGAAGCGCCATATTCAACTGACGCTAATCTGCTGCATATTTCCTATGAGGGAAAAGTTTTGGAAGATCCATGGACTGCGCCTTATGAGGAAATGTTTACCCGCAGCGTTTCATTGGAAAATGCACCAAACACTCCAACAGAGATCGAAATTGAATATCAAAAAGGTGACCCGGTTGCTATTAATGGCGAGAAGCTTTCTCCGGCTAAGTTGCTGGCAAAATTGAACAAGCTTGCTGGAGATAACGGAATTGGCCGCCTTGATTTGGTAGAAAACCGTTACGTAGGCATGAAATCGCGTGGTGTTTACGAAACACCGGGTGGTGCTATTATGCTCCGTGCCCACCGCGCTATTGAAAGCATCACTCTTGATCGTGGCGCTGGGCATTTAAAAGATGAATTTATGCCGCGTTATGCTGAAATGATCTATAACGGCTACTGGTGGAGCCCTGAGCGTAAAATGCTGCAAGCTGCGATTGACCTTTCACAAGAGCGTGTGAATGGTATAGTGCGCCTCAGGCTTTACAAAGGTAACATTACAATCCTTGGAAGGAAATCGCCTAATAGCTTATATTCTGCTGAGATTGTTACATTCGAAGAAGATGCGGTTTATGATCAACATGATGCAGAAGGCTTCATTAAGCTTAACGCATTGCGCTTACGTATTGCTGGAAACCAGAGATAATGCTTGTTAAAGGTTAGGGATTGTAACTACGCCGATTGCCCTTGCGTCGATAACAGTTTCTGTTTTAACACCGTTATCTCTTAGAAGCACAGCCTTGCCTATATATTCGCCATTTTTCCAGACTGTTTTGTCGTTATCTAACTTTTTTCCGACAAACTGGAAAAGGTGGCGTTTATCGGTAGAAAAAGATTTGGTATTACTATAGATTTCATCTCCATCAGGTGAAATTATGCTCATTTGAAGTTTATCACCCTTCATCACACCTAATACATCAATCCAGAAAGATAATAGTTTAGCATCATTAGGTATTGTAGCGGAATTATACCTTCCCTCGCGGGCACCTTCTGCATTAGGAACTTTTGAAGAAAAACCGATACTTAATGTAGCGGTATTTACATAGGTGAGGGTTTTTTCAGTTTTTTTATCCCATAGGGGGTAAATATCAAGGCTATCGCAGGCAATTTCTGCCTTGCCAGTTACCGAGTCCTCACCTGTGAAAGGGTCGAGCGCTTTGCCGCGCATGCGGACTGTAAATTCAAGGTATGGGAAGCTGGTTAACCCAGAAAGTCCAACTTCACCGATATTTTGTCCTTTTTCTACCTTATCGCCGCGTTTCAAAGTTATGCTGCCCTTTTTTAAATGGCAATACTGAGTCTCGTAACCTCTTTTATGTTCAATTACGAGACCATTTCCACACTCATGGCCGAGTACTGCCTCTATGCCGCTAAGCTCAACATTTACATCAACAATGTCACTTCTGACTGACTTAACAATTCCGGAATCTCCGGCAACCACACTAACCCCATCCTTCATTTGCGGAACATGCTTCAAAATGAAATCTGTGCTTTTATAACCATCCTGGCTCATTGTGCCACAGGTGTGGTCTTTGTAAGAATCTTTGGCGGCATCATGATCAAAATAATTTGATATGAAGCAATCCTTGCCATAATTACATAAAATGGGCATGGCAAGGTCTATTGCATGCGCGTGGTTAGAAAATAACATTAGGAACATAACTGGTAATAAGCTTATTGCCCTGATAAACGAAAATGGAGCCCGTGATTCCCACTTACATTTAACAGTAACCTTTTTCAAACTCATCACCCATCACCTAAAAGCTTTTTGGTTGCAGCCTCAATATCACTTTGCAACATTAACGACTCGCCTACAAGGAAGCTATAAACACCTGATTTATTGATATTAATTAAATCATCATGCGTCCTGATGCCGCTTTCACATACTATTATATAACCAGACGGTATAATTTTAGCAAGCCTTGAGGTTGTCATAATATCAACCTTTAACGTTGAGAGGTTGCGGTTGTTGATACCAATCAGCCTGCTTTTAAGAAGCATGGCGCGTTCCAGCTCGGCTTCATCATGCACTTCCACCAACACATCCATACCCAAAGAAAAAGCTGTGCTTTCAAGCTCTAAGGCCTGATTGTCGCTTAATGCCGCCATTATTAGCAGTATACAATCCGCGCCTAGAGCTTTTGCCTCGAATACCTGATATGCATCAAGCATAAAATCTTTGCGAAGCAGCGGCAGTTTGGAGCCTAGCCTGGCCAATTGTAAATTTTCATCATTGCCGCCAAAATAAGGCTCATCTGTAAGCACCGAGATGCATGAGGCGCCGGCTTTTTCGTAAGCAGATGCAATTTTTGTAGGGTTAAAATCATCCCTGATTATGCCCTTGCTCGGAGAGGCTTTTTTTATTTCTGCAATAAGTGCATTTTTTTTGTTAGCGGCTTTGGACTCTAAAGCTTTAAAGAAGCCTCTGCATGAAGTTGATTCAGCTGCAACTTTTTCAATATTACTTTGAGGGATTATAGATTTGCGTTGCGCTATGTGCAGGAGTTTATCAGCGCATATTTTTTCTAGTATATTCATTGTTATAGCCGGTTGCCAATTAATATTTCTGGATAAATACACTAGTAAATTCCAGCGGGCAACTAATAACTACTCTCCACCAACCGAGGTAATTGAATTACTGATTCTGATCTGCCTTTGGCTATCAACGCCCAGCAGCTTCCTTTCTTCAAGTTCACTGGTAAGGATTGATTTAATCGCAAATGATGAGGCAAGGTCAAGTGGTGTATTACCAAATCTATCAGCAGTATTGATCCTTGCTCCAACTTTTAGCAGAAGCCTTGCCGCATTTGCTTTATGTGCAGTAACTGCCCTATGTAGTGGTGTTGCACCATCATAATTTAAGGCATGAACGCTGGCACGGCGCTTTAACAGCGCAACCATAGCATCCATGTTACCAACTTTGCTGGCTTTATGCAAAGCTGTGTTACCGTGGTTGTTTTGTGCTTCTGTATTTGCATTGCTGTTTAATATAACTTCAACGGTCTGAGTATTAGCATCGTTACTTGCTTTGTGCAGCGGCCTATTGCCATGATGATCTGTTACCTCAACATCAATACCGTTTTCAATTAGGAATTTTACCGCGTCTGCCTTAGCGCTAGCACTTGCAAGATGCAGGGCAGTGTTGCCATGCCGGTTTATGGAGTTAAGGTCAGCGCCAACTGACATTATATATTCAATAGCTGTAACATCACCACCAATTCCGCCCCAATGAAGTGCGGCTTGTCCATTATTGTCGGTATAAGCTACGCTTGCGCCCTTGCTTAATAACATCCGAACAGCTTCCGGATTTGCATACTCAGCGGCGAAGTGCAAAGGTGTTTTGCCTCTTAGATCTGCGGCATCAAGCTCAGCACCACATTCAACAAGAAATTCGATTACGTCAGGTGTGTGGCTACAGATTATAGCATCGTGCAAAGCTGTGCGGTGGCTTGAATCTAAATAATTGATATCCGCACCTTTGCTCATAGCAAGCTGCATATCATCAAAATTTGCAGACCTTATAGCTTCACGAAAATCATTATTTGTTGACATTATTTATATAGAGAATACATATTGTTCTAAACGGGCGGATAATATCTATAATTAGTAGTATTGGCAACTAATTTCATAAAGATTTAATAAATATCATTTAGTATTATTATTTATCAGCAATATAGCACTTTGATTAAAATCAAGAAAATTTCCACTTAATTAAACCAAAAAAACATTATGGTTTTACCTGTACAAAACATTGTGTTATTGTGGTTCAAATAAACTACAGGTTTCATAAATGACACAGGAAAGAACCGGGATTACACCATCACAGGCCATGCAGCCTATAAATTCATTAGCCGCACCAGTTCATAGTGCTATGATCACTCCTACAAATTCAATTCCTGATGCTGGTAAAATCAAGTCTGATATTGCCTATGAAATAAAAGGTGAAGGCAGTCAGTATGTAGAAATAAAATTGCGCCCTGGTCAATCAATTGTAGGCGAAATCGGTGCATTGATGTATTTTGAGGCTGGCATTAGCATGAAAATGCGGACATCAGCGCCTACCAATGGTAAAAAAAGTTTCTTAGAAAAATTGTTAAGTTTCGGTAAGGCTGCATTAAGCGGCGAAACATTATTCATGATGTATTTCACTAACACAGCAAAAAAGGAATTAATTGTTGCCTTCTCAATGCCTTATTCTGGTACTGTTGTGCCAATTGATCTGGCTTCAGTAGGTAACAGAATAATATGTCAGAATGATTGTTTCCTTTGTTCTTCTGTGGATTTGAAAATTGCATCAGCTACGCCAAGGGATTTAGGCGGGAATTTAATAACCTCATCTATTACAATGCAAAAGATTGAAGGTAACGGCGCATTGTTCCTATTTAGTGGCGGCAGTGTATTACAAAAAAGCATTGCGCAGGGAAGCCAAATGAATGTGACGAAGGGATCAACACTAGCTATACAACCTGGGGTGATACTCAGGTATAAAACTATAGCAAATGTCGGCCTTACAGGGCAGGCACATTCACTAACCGAAATTTCAGGAACAGGTCGTGTATGGATTCAATCCATGCCTTATAAAAGAACAAAAGATAGCCTAATTGATCAGGTTGGAGCTTATTTTGGCATCCAGCCAAAAAAAACTAACCCGATATGGGGCAAGAAATGAAATATATTAAGGATAATTTATGCCAGATGTAGGAAAACTTATAAGTGGGTTCAGGGTATTCAAATCTACCACTTTTGAGCAACAAAAAGAAATACTATACCATCTTGTTGTTCAGGGGCAAAAACCATCAACCCTGATTATCTCATGTGTTGATTTGCGAATTGCGCCTGCGGATCTTTTTGCTACAAACCCTGGCGAATTATACGTTTTAACAAATATTGGCGGCCTTGTGCCTAAATTTACTACTGAAGGTGTGCATGGAATAATGGCTGCCATCGAGCATGCTGTAAGGGAGTTGGAGGTGGAAAACATAGTTGTGTTTGGACATGCAAAATGCGAAAGCATTAAGATGATGATGTCTGATAAATTTACCTCTGAAAATGAGGGGCTATCGCAGTCAATGAAAACCTGGCTTTCCATAGCTTCTGAAGCGCGCGATGCTGTTAAAAATGAATTATCTGACAAAAGTGTGGATGAACAACAGGCTGCATGTGAGCATGAGTCGATAGTTATTTCATTACGCAATCTACTTGAATATCCCTATATTGCAGAACGAGTTGAACAAGGAATACTCCAAATTTTTGGTTGGCATTTTAACGTTGAAACTGGTGATATTATGGCTCTAGACCCAGATACTGGTTTCTTTGAGACTCTTTCTTAAAACTAAATGTAAAAATGATACATTTTGCTCATGAAATAATTTTATTTGCCATTTGAAGGTGTTTGGTTGTATTGTTGCATAGCAATAAACCTATGCGTGTATACCAGGCGATGAATTATTTTTTTTGCATTATTTTTATATTTATAAGTCCAGTTATTCTATGTTGCTATGCCATTGGATTTATTATTGCCTTATCATTCAAGCAATTAAAGAATAATTTCTTCCGTAAGTTTTACCATAAAGTATGGTCTTGAACTCGTTACATTTATAATGTTGGAAAGCACTCCGCAACCTTATGCTGCGTATATATTCTAACATTATAAATTGCCCATCGTTTGTCATTGATAATTTTGAGGTTATCGTTTATTAATTATCAACCTTAAGCAACGATAAACAACAATCGAACCATAAAATGACACATAAAAAATACTATCCTGAAGCCAGCAGCAATCCTGATTTTCCGAAAATCGAGGAAAATATTATCGCCTTTTGGAAAAAAGAAGGTGTGTTTGAAAAGTCGGTGAGTGAAAAATCTGCGAAAAAAGATAGTAAAAACAATGAGTTCGTGTTCTATGATGGCCCTCCATTTGCAAACGGCTTGCCGCATTATGGTCATTTGCTAACTGGTTTTGTAAAAGACATTTTCGCACGTTACCAGACCATGAAAGGCAAGCGCGTTGAGCGTCGTTTTGGGTGGGATTGCCATGGTCTGCCTGCTGAAATGGGAGCTGAAAAAGAACTGGGAATTTCCGGCCGCTTTGAAATTGAAAAATTTGGCATAGATAAATTTAACGATGCCTGCCGCACTTCCGTGATGAAATATACAAGCGAGTGGGAGCGATATGTAACCCGTCAGGCGCGCTGGGTAGATTTCAAGAACGATTATAAAACAATGGATAGGGGCTATATGGAGTCCGTGCTTTGGGCGTTCAAGCAGCTTTGGGATAAAGGGCTGGTTTATGAATCCATGCGCGTTATGCCTTATTCATGGGCGTGCGAAACACCGCTTTCCAACTTTGAAACCCGCATGGATAATTCCTACCGCGAACGTACGGATAAGGCTATTACGGTGGCGTTTGAGCTTGAAGATGGTAGAAAAATTCTTGCTTGGACGACCACTCCTTGGACTCTGCCAAGCAACCTCGCACTAGCAGTAAAGCCTGATTTTGACTATGTTGTTATTGAGAAGGATGGCGAGAAATATATATTAGCACAAAGTGCTGCTGATAGTTACGCGTCAGTTTTAGGCTCAAAAGAAAATGAAGATGATAAGCATTATAAGCTTAAATCTGTAGCAGTTATCAAGGGTGCTGAGCTTATTGGCAAAAAATATAAACCACTATTTCCATATTTTGCAAATCAGCAAAATGCATTTCAGATAATAGCTGGTGATTTCATCGAAGAAGGCTCTGGCACAGGTATTGTACACCTTGCCCCTGGCTTTGGTGAGGATGACTTTGCGGTGTGTAAAGCTGCAGGAATACCGCTAGTTTGCCCGGTTGATAATGCTGGAAAGTTCACTGCGGAAATCACTGATCTGGATTACACACTCGCTGGCGAGCCGGGCAAGCTAACGCTGTTTGGCCGCAATGTTTTAGAAACTAATGACGACATAATAAAATATCTAAAATCAACCCATGCATGGCTGAAAACCGAGCAATATAAACACAACTACCCGCACTGCTGGCGCACAGACACCCCGCTGATTTATAAAGCCGTGCCATCATGGTATGTTGAGGTTACAAAATTCAAAGACCGTATGGTGGAATTAAACCAGCAAATCAACTGGATACCCGGTCATGTGAAGGATGGCCAATTCGGTAAATGGCTGGATAATGCGCGTGATTGGTCAATTTCGCGCAACCGTTACTGGGGTTCGCCAATTCCGGTGTGGAAATCGGATAATCCGCAAAGCAAGAATCCGATACTGGCATTTGGTTCCATCAAAGAAATGGAGACATTTTTTGGTAAAAAAGTTGAAGATTTACATCGCCCATTTATCGACCAATTAACCAAGGCCGATGATGATGAACAGCCCGAAAACCCGCGCTATTTCTATAAGCGCGTGAGTGATGTATTCGATTGCTGGTTTGAATCTGGCTCTATGCCTTATGCGCAGGTGCATTACCCGTTTGAAAATAAAGATTGGTTTGAAACGCATTTTCCGGCGGATTTCATCGTTGAATATGTAGCGCAAACAAGGGGTTGGTTCTATACGTTGATGGTGCTATCTACCGCGCTTTTCGATAGGCCGCCTTTCCTAAATGTTATTTGCCACGGCGTGGTGCTGGATGATAAGGGGCAAAAGCTCTCTAAGCGACTAAATAATTACGCAGACCCAATGGATGTGTTCAACAAATTTGGCGCAGACGCAATGCGCTGGGTGATGGTTTCTGCACCAATTATGAATGGCGGGGAACTGCTCATTGATAAAGAAGGCAACATGGTGCGCGACGCTGTGCGCCTTGTTTTAAAGCCGGTTTGGAACGCTTATAATTTCTTCACGCTTTATGCAAATGCGGATGGGCTAAAGGCAGAATTTTCAACCGATTCGCAAAATTTAATGGATAGGTATATACTAGCAAAATGCCGTGAATCTGCTGAAAATATTGGCAAAGCAATGGATGCTTATGATACGCCAACTGCCTGCCGCGCCGTTGAGAGTTTCTTCGAAGTGCTTAATAATTGGTATATCCGCCGCAGCAAAGAGCGTTTCTGGAAATCAGAAAAAGATGCAGATAAACAAGCAGCTTACGATACTTTATATACGGTGCTGCACATAATGTGCCGTGCATTCGCACCTCTTGCACCACTTCTAACTGAAGAAGTTTTTCAGGGAATTACAGGCGCTGGAAAATCAATTCATCTTGAAGATTTTCCTGATGTTTCTGTTATAATGGAGGGCACTAATTTAGTTAGCGATATGGATAGGGTACGCGATGTTTGCAATGCGGCCCTTGCGGTGCGCAGTAGTGAAAATATCAGGGTGCGCCAACCACTTAAGTCGCTTACAGTAGTTGCAGAAGGTGCAAGTTCAATAGTCAATTATAAGGATATAATTGAAGATGAAATTAATGTGAAAGAAGTTAATTTCGTAGAAAATGTTGCCAACTATGCTGACTACAAACTAAAAATAAATTTCCCTATTTTAGGAAAACGCTTGCCAGCAAAGGTGAAGGATATTATTGCTGCAAGTAAGCAGGGGCAATGGAAAGCTGTTGAGTGCACTGTTGAAATTGCTGGAGAGGATTTGCTTGCAGAAGAATTCTCATTGCAGCTTGAGCCAAAAAACAGACGCGGAGCGCAAAGCTTATCTAGCAACGATGCGTTGGTTGTGCTCGATTTGAATGTTACTGATGAACTAAGAATCGAAGGGGTTTACAGGGATTTGGTTAGGCTTGTTCAACAATCACGTAAAGATGCGGATTTGCAAATAGTAGATAGGATTGAGCTTAGCATTGAAACGGCAAATGATGATATAAAAGAGGCGGTTAGCAGGTTTAGTAGCGATATAGCAACCCAGACCCTTGCTGTTTCTGTTGCTGTTGGTGGAGCGAAGTTTTATCATCATCATTTTGAGCAAAAGCTAGAAGGTGAAAATATAATTATTGGTTTTAAAAAAGTAGCTTAAAGGATAAAAAGAATATGCGAATACTTAATGTTCAACTAAAATACTCACATGGTGGCAACCCTCAAGCTTGTCTAAATTATACGCAATTATTACGTCATAGCGAAAATGAAGTATTCGTTTTGGTTGGCCCTAAAGAGCCGTTTATGGATTTGCATGAAGCGGTGGGCGCTAAGGTGCTTGTGTCTAAAAGAGTTGGAGAATTGGGGCCTTATGACCTTCTCACAATATATCACTTTAAGAAAATTATAGATTACGTAAAGCCAGACGTTATTATTACTCATGAGGGGCGCTCTGCAGCGCTAATGAAGCGTGCTGCTGGAAAATCTGTACCTGTTGTAGATGTGAACCACGGTCGCAGTGCAAGGCAATCTCGCGCTACTTATGCGACTATTGTTACGAATACTGTTCAGCTTAGAAATAGTAGGAACATACTTGGCAGTGATCATTTGGTTTATAACCTGCCTAACTCAATTGATGTATCTAATGATACTTCCATACAATTACCAAAAGCCTGGCGCGAGCCGCCTGTAATTGGTACTATTGGCCGCCTTGTGAAAGATAAGGGATTGGATGTATTCATAGATGCGCTGAATTTGCTAAATAGGCGTGGCACAAAATTCAAGGTTTTGATTGCAGGTGAAGGCGAAGAGAGGCCAATTTTAGAGCGTAAAATATTTGAATTCCGTCTTGGTGAATTTGTGAAATTAACCGGTTGGTGCGAAAAACCTGATGAATTTTATGAATCTATTGATATTTTCTGCTTCCCTTCACGTAAGGAAGAATTCGGCCTGGTATTGTTAGAAGCTTGGAAACACGGTCTGCCTGCAGTTGTTAGCGATACGGATGGTCCATCAGACATTGTAACTAACGGAATAGATGCAATCATCGCGCGTAAGGAAAATCCTGCAGAACTTGCAAATGCACTTAGTGATTTATTGAAAAACAAAGCAAAGGCCGATAGGCTTGCTGCCAACGGCCATAAAAAGCTTAAAGAGAAATATAATGTTCCAGCTTTATCAAGCCAGTTGCAGGAAATTTTAGAGGAGGTTGTTGGTAAACGCCCGGTGAAAATAAGAAGTAAAGCCAGGAAAGCCGCATGAAACTTGCGGTTTTAGGGGCAGGAGCATGGGGTACTGCTCTGGCAATTTCTGCCGGGCGCGCCGGAAGTGATGTCACTTTATGGTCGCGCAATAGCGATGTTGCTGCCGATATAAATAATAAACACCTAAACCCTAAATATCTTGGCCAGCTTCCAATACACGAGCAAACTAACGCTACGTGTAGCATTTCAGAAAGCCTTAATTCGGATGCAATTTTGCTCGCAGTGCCAGCGCAGGCGCTGCGTGGGATTTGTAAGGAAATTCGTGCCAAAACAAATGCTCCGCTTGTTGTCTGCGCCAAAGGTGTTGAGCAGGGTAGTCTTTCCCTTATGAGTGAAATTGTTGCTGAGTGTTGCCCTAATAATGTTGTGGCGATACTTTCAGGACCAAATTTCGCAGATGAGGTTGCAAAGGGTTTGCCAGCTTGCGCTACGCTTGCTTGTGGCGATAAAGATGTTGCAGAAAAAATTATAAAAATGTTGGGCAGTAAATTATTCCGCCTTTATTATACTGATGATGTTGTTGGCGCTCAAATTGGCGGTGCGGTGAAGAATGTTATAGCAATTGCCTGCGGTGTTGCTATTGGCAAAGGCTTTGGAGAAAATGCCCGTGCTGCGCTAGTGACCAGAGGAATCGCTGAAATGGGGCGCTTATCAATAAAACTGGGAGGAAAACAAGAAACATTACTTGGGCTTTCCGGAATTGGCGATATAATGCTCACATGTGCAAGTGAGAAATCAAGAAATATGTCTCTTGGCCTTGAAATAGGTAAGGGCAGGGCTATCTCTGAAATATTAAAATCCGGCAAAACTGTTGAGGGTTTGTTTACCTCTAAATCAGTATCACTTCTGGCCGAGAAACTGGGCGTTGATATGCCAATAACTAACGCTGTAAAAGCAATATTGCATGATGAGGCAAGTGTTTCCGATACAGTGGCATATTTACTTGAAAGGCCTGTTTCTGCTGAGGCCATTTAGATTTAAGATGATTTATGGGCCTATATTGTTTTAATTTTGGAGTTTCCGCGTTGTCGCTAAGTTATACTCGTGTACTCACGTATGTTTAATACGCTCCGTGCGCTCATATAACTTGCTCCTAGCGGAGATCTCAAACTTAAAACACTATAGCCTAACATTTAATTTGGTGGGTGTAGACCCCTATTTAATATTTAATATCAAGATTGCTATCGTATTTTACCAGCGGCGCTCTTCTCCCTGATTTTTTCGCGCCAACCACGAGCCTCTTGTTGTAACTTCTCTCCGGCCTCATTTGGGGTTGTGGTTAATTTAACTATTTTATTTGTTTTGCAAACTTCTACTCCCTTAACGCCATCTTGTTTTAAGAAAAGTTCGCCTGCTAGTTTTTTAAGGTCTTGGCCGGGCAAGTTATTAAGCTGCAATTGCAGAATATTGTCTGATTTTTTATCATGAGTGCCATCAATATTAAAATGTGGTGCTGGTGAAATTATATTATCTATTGAATCCAGTTTTTCTTGATTTGTTAAAACAGAGTATAATTTTTGTAACTCGCTTGAATACTGCTCTATATTATTTGAGGTGCATTTTTCGTAATTTGGATGATTTTCTGAAAGAAAATATGTTTGTGCAAGCATATTAAAACCTTTCATTTTTTCTCTGAAGACCTCGATACTTTCTTCTGGATGCACAGAATCAATTACTGCATTTGGGCCATCTGCATTAAACTGGTGTGAGACTCCAGCAGGAATTTGCCCATCAACTATGCTATTTGGGGGGGCGATTACAGAATACCTCTTCTTACCAGCCATGTCTGGCATTTCATCGATCTCTTGTAAGAGTTTAAATCCCAAAGTGCCGTTTATTTCAATAGGGGAAAGAGATGCAATTCTAATAGTTGTATCAGGGCCTGTCATTATTCTAACAAAACGCATTCCAGTATGACCATGCATTCTTGAGCAGATACCCTTCTGCTTAACGTCAAAAAAATTCATCAAGTATCTATCTGCAGCGTATCCTTGAAATGGTTTCTCAACCATAAAAACTGTGCCTTCTTCAAATGTTTGTGCCCTATGTACGCCATCAGAATCCGGATTGAGGAAGCTTGGATCTTTATGCGCCTGTTGTACTATATTCTTTATTTTTGTAACTAACTCGCTCATAGTTTCAGGGGAAGCTTGCATAACACATGTTGCAATAAAATTTCCAGAATCTTTATGTGATTCTAAATCATGGATTTCATTTTGATTGTCGGGTATCAATTTTATTCTTTTGGTATTTCTTGTTGTATATTCGAGGTCGGATGTAATTTCTGATTTATTCAATTCTTTTTCAATTGTCATGCAAAAACCTTTTTATATTTTAATAATAATTACATCCTTGTTGCTACACTAAGTATAACTTGAATAATATCAATATATATTGCATTATATATCGATAGATTCGATCAATTAGTTATTTCCCTTTTGTATGTATATGAAAAACAATGATTTCCATTATAAAAATAATAGGTTGCAACAACTGAAAGGTTTTTATTATACGGTTCTGAAGGGTAGTGTTGTGAAAGCGGCAAATCATTTAGGGCTGAGTCAGTCCACTGTTTCTGCGCAGATTTCCTCATTGGAACGCGACCTGGGTACTAAGTTATTTGATAGGGTGGGGAAATATCTTGAGGTTAATGCAAATGGCAAATTACTATATAAAATGTCCGTTGAATCGATCCAAAGGCTTGATACATTATTTGAAGATTTTTCTCTCAAGCAAAAAGAACAAATATTATCTCTGGATATATCAGCCACTCATATCAGCATGGTGTATATTTTGCCTAAAATATTAAGGAAGTACCGAGATAAATGCCCGGATGTTAAATTAACAATACGCAATATCGATAAAGAACAGGCTATGGGCAAGCTTTATGCTAACCAAACTGATTTATGCCTGTACCCATATTTTGAAGTGCCGCCAGAATGTGATTTCTACCATGTTGCCGATTATGACCCAGTATTGCTGGTCCCCAAAAATCACCCATTAACTAAAAAACAGAGCATGACACTTGAAGATGTTACGGAATATAACCTTATCAGGCTTGAACCACATCTTGTAACCTTGCCAATATTTGAAGAAGTTACTCAAAATTATAAACTTGTTAACGGCAATATAAAGCTTGAATCAGGTGATTGGGAAATATTAAAACAGCTTGTTAAAGCCAATCTGGGGGTTACATTCGCATCGGATGTTTGCCTTGATGAAAGCGATACTGATATTGTAGGCATTCCTGTTATCAGATATTTTCCAAAAATGTCTTATGGGTTTTGTCTCAAGAAAGGGCGTTATTTGCAGCAGCATGTACAAGATTTTCTTGATATCGTGAGAAACAATGCAGTGGTGCCCGGAGACGGAATTGAACCGCCGACACAGGGATTTTCAGTCCCTTGCTCTACCAACTGAGCTATCCGGGCATTATAAACGGAAACACGCTTATAAAAGAAAAGAGCTGTGCTGTCTAGGGCTATTTAAGAAATAAAGAAAAATATTAGGCCGCTGGCCTTATGACAAACTTAAGATACAATGTTCCTTGCTTTTTTATAACGCTAAGTTTTAGTGTTTCGCCATCACGAATATATTCGGATGTTTTGCGTTTCTTCCAGCCAAGTTGGGGTAGTGCTTCTGCGTAAAAATTAATAACGTCGTTTTTGTCATCGCCAATTCTTGAATATGCTGCATCAATAATGCGTCCGCTTTCAGAATCATATACAATGTTTTCTGTTTCAATTGGCTGAAAGCCTTGATATACTGGCAAATCTTCAGTGCCTGGAACATAACGCTGAGCTGTTTGCGAGCTATCCTGGCGGTTGTCAAGAGAGCTGCAAGAAATAAGTAACAATAATGGTATTAAGGTAATTATTTTCATGGTTTAAAAGTAAAATATTATTATCGAATTGTCTAGAGCCTTATACAACGTATGGTAAAAAATAATAAAACTTATAAAAATCTATCAAAAAAGTCTTTTATATTGGAGCGTTTAATATATGCTGCGCTTGATAAAAATATAGTTGTGGAGTAATAAAACTTGCTTAAAAATCTAAAGCCAGTAGTCATTTCCGGACGTGAAGTAATGCCTATAATTGAGGGCGGTAAAGGTGTTGCAGTATCTAATGGTGAAACATCGGGAGCATTTGCAGCAGCTGGTGTTGTGGGAACCTTTTCCGGTGTAAATGCTGATAATTATGATGAAAACGGCAAGCCAATTCCTGTTAAATATAAAGGTCAAACCAGACGCGAGCGTCATGAAGAGCTTGTGAAAATGGGTATTGATGGTGGTATAGCGCAAGCAAAAATTGCCCATGAAGTTTCAAACGGGCAGGGGCGTATACACGTTAATATATTGTGGGAAATGGGTGGCGCTTCGCGCGTGCTCGAAGGAATTATGGAAGGCGCTAAGGGTCTTGTGCATGGTGTTACATGCGGCGCGGGTATGCCATATAAACTTGCTGATTATGCTGACCAATATGATATTTATTACTACCCGATTGTCTCTTCAATGCGTGCATTTCGGGCTCTGTGGAAGCGTTCATATCACCGTAACCCTGAAAGGTTAGGTGCGGTGGTTTATGAAGATCCGTGGCTTGCTGGTGGGCATAATGGCCTTTCAAATAGCGAAGATCCACTTCATCCTGAGGATCCTTTTCCAAGGGTTGCAGAACTACGCACATTTATGAATGAGGTTGGCCTAAAAAATACGCCGATTGTTATGGCGGGTGGAGTTTGGTATTTAAAAGATTGGTCGCATTGGCTGGATAATCCGGAAATTGGCCCTGTAGCATTCCAGTTTGGTACGCGCCCGATTCTAACGGCGGAGAGCCCTGTTCCAGAGAACTGGAAAAAACGCCTTCTCACTTTGAAAGAGGGCGATATTTCCCTGAACAGGTTCAGCCCGACTGGTTTTTATTCATCTGCCGTGCGTAATGAGTTCCTTCGTGGTTTAGAGGGCAGACATATGCGCCAAATCCCATATTCAACAGCCCCTGAAGGCGTTATGACCGAAGCATTGCCGGTTGGCCCGCGCAGGCGCCCTGTTTATGTTGAGTTGCAGGATAAAGACCGCGCTGAAAAATGGATTTTAGAGGGTTATGTTGATGCCATGAAAACCCCTGATTCAACGCTTGTTTTTGTTGGTAAGGAGGAGGCGGCGATAATACACCAGGATCAGGTTGATTGCATGGGTTGCTTAAGCCATTGTAAATTCAGCAATTGGAAGGACCATGATGATTTTACAATAGGTAAAAAAGCTGACCCGCGCAGCTTCTGTATCCAAAAGACACTTCAGGATATTGCCCATGGTGCAGGTGATATGGAGCAGCAACTAATGTTTGCTGGCCATAATGCATATAAATTCGCCAGCGACCCGTTTTACAAAAACGGATTTATCCCAACAGTAAAACAGCTTGTGGATAGGATAGTGACAGGAGAGTAGTTCGTAGTTAGGGTTTAAATTATTTTCTTGTCTAATATTAATATCACAGACTAAACTACCCTATTGCAAGACGGGGTTTGCAACCCCGTCTTGCAATAGGTTTGCTACACATCGCCTCAGTCTCCTATTGTAAATAAAAAGCATATTCACTATAAAAATGACTTTATAGAAACTGGTTGGCCCTATAATTTTACTACGTAAAATTCGGGCCATGACGGCTTATCTATATATCTATATCAGGCGGTCTCTTGTTTTCTTGTCTAATATTAATATCACAGACTAAACTACCTTCTACGAACCACTAACTGCTAACCACTAACCTCGTACCAGCAGCACCAATAAATTACTGCCAGCATATAGTTATGGCGGGGAAGCTATAATTTTTTAAAAAATTCACTAATTTCTTATACTTCTCTTGACAAACGCCGAATGTTGACATATTTATATAACAAATTTTATACAAAATCCATATCAAAACTGCAGTTTTAAACATTATGATAGGAAGAGGCGGATGAGTCAAAGTAAAGTACAACCTGATGTCCAATCTGATGGCACTGAACAAAAAAGCGTCAAAGACAGGGTAAGAGAACTAAACGATATACTTTCGGCTAGAAAAGAGTCTACAAGAGAGGAGCATGTATTGATATATAGAAATCGTTACGCTCAAAAAGATGCGTGTCAAGCAGAACAAAACCAATTAAACGCTCCAAAACAATTAAACGCTCGAACTCCCCTAGAAAATCATCCTATATACAATCCACCTAAGGATTACTATGATCCAAAGACATGGCAAGAAGGGGATGAAACCGAAAAAAGACTTCACGGGGGATTTTTACCAAAACTCGTCAAAGATAACTTATATTATAAAACAAAAAATATAATAAAAAAACAAAACGTTACCCTGGAGAACAAATTTTGACTCATAGTGAAATTAAAGACTTTGTTAGCAATTTGCCAAAAGAGGTTAAAGAGGCAGAGAAAAAAATTATAGTTGACACAGTAAATATATATAATGAAGCAATTGATAGTAGATTAAGAACACAATATCCTACAAAGAAACAGCTAGAACTAGCCAAAAAATTTAGAATTCCTAAAGAACTATACACAACTTTTCAAACAAATCTAGCACTCGATACGGTAACTGTTAAAAATGAGCAACTTTCAACCGCATTGGATAAGCATTTAGAAGCTAAATACCCTGTATCAGCAAATCAAATCCCTGGTCAAGCAGACCAACAGCCTGGCGAATTATCGCATGCTGGTAGAGTACAAGCAGAAAGATCAGCAATGCCAACAGCATCCAGATAACTAGGCAAATAAACCTATGAAAAGACGGGGCCTGCAAGCCCCGTCCTACATATAGGGATTAGCATTTGTAAAAGCCATTTTCACTTAGGTATCTTTTTATATTCCTCAGCAATTGCCTTTGATTTGCGGTTTTCATCTATTGCAACATAAATAAACCGGCCATGTGTAACTTTTTCTTTTCTGCTGCCATCTTTTAGTTCCACAAGAACTTCAACATCCACAGTTATACTTGAGCGACCAATTTTTTCGATTCTTGAATAACATTCAAGGCAATCGCCAACAAGAACCGGCTTATGGAAAACAATATTTTCTATAGCTACTGTAACAACTCTGTTGTGGGCAAGTCGCCTTGCTGGCAAAGCCCCGGCAAGGTCCATCTGGCTCACAATCCAGCCACCGAATATATCGCCGTCAGGATTTGCATACATAGGCATCGCAATAACTTTAATAGCACAATCGGTATGCATATATTTTTCTCCATATAATTCAGAAATATTTTGCAAAGTTTATAACATAACATGTATCCTATAATTCATAAGGAACATAAACAGGTAAATTTATGAAAGGTGAGGTAGTCTATCTTTATGCTTTTGATGTGGCAAATGAAATAATGATTGGCAAGGTGCGGGAAGTGCTTGCAAGCAAACCTGTACCTTTTGAAATAAATACCAATCACACTATCCCCAAAGATGCTCCGCTTTATAAGCCTCTATCAATCGAACTTGCCCCTCTAACAACGCTTGTAGGCGGCCAGGTTATACGCCCGCTAATACACGTTTATGAAATTGGTGTAATTTCTATTTCGATGAGGGTTTCTGTTGAAATTGATTCAATTGATGAGTTAATGCCGCTACATAAGCCTATTCTTAAAAGCGGTAGTACTTTAAGCCAGGTGGCAACGGATATTTGTAAAGAAGCATGCGAGAGCCTTAAGGAAGTTATGGTGCAGGTTTCAATTTTTACTGAACCTGAGGCTTACACCGCATTTTGCCTTACAGATATTGGAGGCAAGCAGGATTTAACAAAGTGGCTGGCAAAGAACCGCAATGCGATAGCTGAGCTGCTTACCGAGAATAAGCCTGATGTCCTTAGCCCAATGCAGGTTGATGAGGTGTTGCGTATAAAATATTCCTATACTAATACCGATTTAACAATCATTGACTGGGATGCTGCTTTTGTGGTTGATCTTTCAGGATATGTTGACGATGTGCTTTATGTTCTTGAGCTTGCAAACCTGCAGCTTGAGGAATATCTGGTGATGGATAAGAGGCTGGATTCTTACCTTACATTGCCTATGAGGATGTAAAACACCATAAATTAAGGCTATTTGGTTCATCTGAGTCAGTTTTACGTAATTTACGTATACTTCGGGTTGATGTAACGAAATTGAATGATGAGGTGACAAATATTACAAAATTCTTCGGGGATTGGTATTTGGCCAGGGTTTATCTTGGTGCGCACGAGCGTTTCCACCTTGAGCAGTGGCGAAATAGTGTGGCAGAGCGCTTAAAGCAGCTTGATTCGCTTTATAATGTGGTCAGTTCGGAGATTAATAATTTTAGAATGATTTCGCTGGAAATTCTGATCGTAATATTTTTTGCGATTGATTTAATAATGTTATTCTTTCTCAGGCATTAAAAATGAAAGAATTCCTTATCAGCGGCATTTTCGGCATATTCCTTATAGCGGCATGTAGTCTTAATATTTATGAAATATTAAGGTGTACATGGAAAATGTTACCCAAAATAAATTGGCCGCCACGGTTACGCGTTTCATTGGTGGTTTCAGCTATTTTTATTGGGCATATTATAAATATATGGTTTTTTGGTATCGTATATTATTTGATTATAAACAGTAACCTTGGCCAATTTGTAGGCAACACAATTGAGCAGGGAAAGTATAACCTTGATATTTTTGGCTGTATTTATATTTCATCGCTGCTTTATACAACAGTTGGTGCTGGCGATATCACGCCGGAGGGTAGCTTGCGTATGATTGTTGGCGTGGAAGCCATAACAGGTTTTATGCTTATTGGATGGACTATTACCTTTGCATATGTTGTGATGGAACAATTCTGGAAACTGCCGCACAGGCGGCGCAAACAAAAGTAAAAAATCTTCGATTTGAATAAATTTATAGTCTGACTTGGTTTTGCCAGATGATAAATATGATAAATTTTTTTGGTTAGTGGCTTTTGCCACTAACCAAGCCACCCAGCTTTGTGCCACCTAAAATATGAACATGGAAGTGCGGTACAGTTTGCGATGCATCGGCCCCGTGGTTTGCAAGGATTCGGTAACCTGTTTTAGCAACGCCCAAATCATTTGCAATGTTACGTACTTTTGCAAAGAACCTGCCGACAAATTCTGCATCTGCCACAACAGAAAAATCATCAAATGAAATATATTCACCCTTTGGCACAACCAGAACATGCACAGGAGCTGATCCTGAAATATCATGGAACGCCATTATTTCATCATCCTCATAAATGATTTTTGAGGGTATTTCCTTGCGGATGATTTTGGCAAATACGTTGTTTTTATCGTACATATGTTTCCTTTAACCTATAATCCATAACCACAAACTACGCAACAACACCCAAAAACCATGAACTAGGCGCCACACACTGCGAGCAATCAGCCACACAACACGAAATACCAAGTGCTAACCCCTTCCTTTTTTCTCTTCGATTCCTGAAATTCCTTTGCGGCTCTTTAATTCTTCCATAACACGTGCCGGGTCAATCCCCATATCAGCCCATAATACCAAAAGGTGGAATAATAAATCTGCGCTCTCTAAAATTGTGCCTTTTTTATTATCCTGCACAGCGTCTATAACAGTCTCCACCGCTTCCTCACCAAGCTTTTGGGCTATTTTACCCCGCCCGCGGGCGAAAAGTTTCGCTGTGTATGATGATTCAACATCACCGCTATTTTGACGTTCTTTTATGGTAGCAAAAATCGTATCTAGTATTTGGAATTGTGACATTTTACGCCTGTTTAAAATTACCCTGTTATTTAATTAAAGCTGCCGTAGTTGTAAACCAAAATATACTATTCCTAAAAGAGTTTGTGTTTTCGCTTGCTATTTGGCACTAAATATATATATTGTGCCCGCAAATTCAAAGAAATATTGGTTTGCAAATGTCCTCAAGAATTATAAAAGAAGCCCTCACATTCGACGATGTTTTAATGCTGCCAGCGGCATCGAACATTATGCCCGCCAACGTTGATACTTCAACCGAAATAGTAAAGGGCATAAAACTCCGCGTTCCCCTTATTTCCTCAGCAATGGATACTGTAACAGAATCACGCCTTGCAATAGCAATGGCGCAAAATGGCGGAATGGGCTGCATACACCGCAATCTTTCAATCTCAGCGCAGCATGACGAGGTGCGTAAAGTAAAGAAATTTGAGTCTGGCATGGTTATTAATCCGGTCACAATTGGCCCTGATTCAACATTGCTGGAAGCTTTGGATTTAGCTGAAAAACACAATATTTCTGGTATTCCGGTGGTGGAAAGCGGTAGTGGTAAGCTAGTTGGTATGCTTAGCAACCGCGATGTTCGCTTTGCATCCGACCCGAAGAAAAAAATTCATGAGTTAATGACCAAGGAAAACCTCGTTACTGTAAAAGAGGGGATAGATAAGCTTGATGCAAAGAAACTGCTTCACAAACATCGTATTGAAAAATTACTAGTTGTTGATGACTCTTATCGTTGTGTTGGTCTTATTACAGTTAATGACATTGAAAAAGCCGAAAAACACCCGGATTCGAGCCGTGACGATCGTGGCCGCCTAAGGGTTGCTGCGGCAGTTGGCACTGGCGCTGATACGTTAGAGAGGGCTCAGAGCCTGATTGAAGCTGGCGCTGATATTATAATTGTAGATACGGCGCATGGCCATTCACAGAAAGTTTTGGAGACTGTTAGTTTAGTTCGTAAATTATCCGGCCAATTCAAGGTAGTAGCCGGAAATGTGGCAACCGGAGATGGTGCAAAAGCACTGATAGACGCAGGTGCTGATGCTGTGAAAGTTGGTATAGGCCCAGGCTCAATTTGCACTACAAGAATTGTGGCTGGAGTTGGTGTTCCGCAACTAACTGCAATTATGGATGCAGTTGAAGTCTGTAAGAAAAATGGCATTTCAGTTATTGCTGATGGCGGCATAAAATTCTCCGGCGATTTGGCAAAAGCAATTGCTGCTGGCGCTGATTGCGTAATGATTGGCTCACTACTTGCGGGTACTGAAGAAAGCCCTGGAGAAATAATTTTATATCAGGGGCGCTCTTATAAATCATACCGCGGTATGGGATCAGTTGGGGCAATGGCGCGTGGCTCGGCGGATAGATATTTCCAGCAGGAAATTAAAGACCAGTTAAAGCTGGTTCCCGAAGGTGTGGAAGGTATGGTTCCATTTAAGGGTAGTGTTGCAGGTGTTGTTCACCAGTTAGTTGGCGGACTGCGCGCGGCAATGGGTTACACAGGCAACCATAATATCAGTGAAATGCACGCGAATGTTCGGTTTGTACGGATTACAAATGCTGGCCTAAAAGAGGGTCATGCGCATGATATTATGATAACCCGGGAATCCCCTAATTACGGGACACATAGTTAACAAATTAACATAAATATTACAAAAAGGGTGTGTAAGATCACTTTTCTCTTGCCGACAGAAGAAAATGATGATACCTCTACTTACAGTTAACGTTATTTTAACCTTTTGTTCGTAGTATTGATACATTCTGATTTTTATAATCAGGTTGCTATGTAGGCAAAAAACGTTGGAGATGGTTAGTGACTGCACGAGAAGATTTAAAGCAAAAACTTAAAGTTATTTTCGTTAAGTATAACAGCCTTTCAGTTGAGCTAAGGCAACTTGCCGAGCGTATATTCTGTACCAGAAAAATTATCGTTATATCAGATAAAGGCATCTCAAGCATCCCTATAAGCTCGAAATCGCAAGGCGCGGTTGTTATGCTAGCTTTGCTTATATTACTGTGGATTTCATATTCTACTGGTAAATACGTTACTTACGAACATGTAATCTCGCAGAAAGATAGGGAGATCTGGAATACAAATGTAGCGAATGAAGGTCTTCAATATCAGATGGCCGATTTACACCAGAATCTTGCCGAACTTAATAAATATTTTGAAAATATTAAGCATCTTGATCAGTTCTCACAAAAATTTCCTGTTTCAGATAAAGGTGGAAAAACTACTGGAGTATCCAAATTTTCTAGTCTTATTAAGGGTAATAGAAATACCTCAGCTAAGGGCGTTCAAAACTCTGAGGGTGTGCAAGAAATTCTGTCTAACATAAGAAGTAAAGTTATTAATAGGATTAATGACCTTGAAAATATTATAGGCATGACAGGAATTAACCTCAAAAAAATTGCAGAGCAGAATTTACAGCTGAAAAGCGCAATGATGAATGCTCAGCATTTACATGCCGGAAAAGTAGAAACAAACGCAGATAATAAAAACCAAGGGGGTCCTTATTATCCTGATGATAAGGCGTCTAAGAAACTATTTAATCAGGAAGAGTTTGAAGAGGAAATAAATTATCTAATGCAACTTGAAAATGTAATAAATGCTATACCAATATCTGCGCCATTAAAAGATTATTTTGTTTCAAGTGGATTCGGAGGGCGCATAGACCCTATGCGTAATACCCCTGCTGTGCACACTGGCATTGATCTTGCGGGTGAGTTCAAATCAAAGGTTTACAGCTCTGCACCAGGTGTGGTAGTATATGCAGACTTGGATGGGGCATATGGCCGCCTTGTCCAGATTGATCACGGTTCTGGTATCTCTACATGGTACGGCCACCTCGACAGGATATTGGTTGTGGAGGGCGAAACGATAAAACGTGGGCAATTAATAGGCTTGCAGGGTAATTCTGGAAGAAGCACCGGAACTCACTTGCACTATGAAGTAAGGCTTAATAATCAACCAGTTAACCCAGCAAATTTTCTAGAGGCAGGCAAATATGTTTTCTAAGCAAGGTATAAAAGATTCAATGGAAGTAAGTTCAACAGTAAGGTCAAGTAATGTTGCCCGCAAGGACGATATTCCTTCGATAATTGCTGCAGACCTGCGTATTGTGGGTAACCTTATGTGCAGTGGTTCTGTTGAGGTTGAGGGTGAAATTGAGGGTAACGTTACTTGTGGTAATGTTACAATCCGTAGAACAGGTTCAATCAAAGGTGATGTTACAGCTGATATTATTCAGGTTGATGGTGAGATAAATGGCCTTGTGAAGGGTCGTAATATAACACTCTCCGAAACTGGACGTATTACAGGCATGATTATGTATGAGGCGCTTTCAGTAAAAGATGGAGCTTATATAGATGGTCAATGCAAAAGCACTGATAAAATGCACAAAGGCAATGTTGAAGCCATAGAAGTTCATAATGGTAGTGCAGAAGGCTTCTTTGAACGCTCAAAAGTGAACGAGAAAGTTCCTGTAGAAGCTTAAACTTCATAATGTCTCTTCATATATTTCTTTGTTTTGACAAAAAAATTATAAAATAAAAACTACCGCTATCATTAACCTGGTAGCGGTTTTTTTATTAAATATGGGTTAGGATTAACTACCTAAATGGCAATATATATGTGTTCTCAAAAAGCGATTGATATAACTCCTATACAACAGAGAGAAACGTCTAACCAAAATGCACCTGAAGTGCCAGTTGGATTTTATAAACCAAATAGTTATGAACAAACTAAGAGGTTATTCCAAAGCACTGTTGGCAGGAATATGAGGAAGCGCCCAAACTTAACAACTGGGTTGATATTTTTCTCCGACGGTGCTTTATTTTTAGCTGCAGTTGCAACAACTGTAACAACTGGTCTTGACCCTTTGCTTATTGCGGGCGTTAGTACTGCATTGGCTGGAGCAGGATGTTTAACTGCAATTGGTATCAACAGGTTAACCAAACATGTTTTAAAAGAAAAATATCCTGATAAATTATATAATAACGTTAACAGTATTCTGGGTTTTTCCCTTTCAGGGCTTCTGCTTGCATCTTCAGCATGCGCAATGGCAAGTCCATCGGCAGTTTTGATATATCCTGCTATAGCTTTTGCTGTTTCAACCTTATTTTTCCTTGGAAATACCACTGCCAGGACCTTTCCGAAGCTTGGTTCAGATATAAAAGCAATCACCGGATTTAACCCTTTAAAATTCTTCGAGACTTATCCTGATGTATCACTGGTCGCTGCAGGTTCAGCAATTGTTGCTGGCAGGGTTATGGTTCCGGCAATTGATTCTGGTAGCATGATCAGCCCAACAGGAGTTCTTGACGGCGTTGTTGCGGCAATGCTGGGCCTTGGATTTACAGTGCTGATGGCACCAGCACGCGCAAGAGAAGGGATTATCAACAAAATGGGTAAAATTAATGCCCTGCTTGAGGATTCAGGAAAAGATCTAGGTTCTCTGTTAGAGATTGAAAATGGTAAGTTTAAAGCAAAAGATGGAGCTTTCGCAAAAGCACAAGAAACAGCTAGATTACTAAATAAAATTTATGAGCAGATATATATTTATAAAGGTGAAGGTGGGTTTTTGCAGCTGGAAAAATCTTTGGCTGGTGATGGCCTGAAAGCGGCTAAAGAATTACTTAATGCTGCACATCTGCAGCCTTTTACTGATGTAACAGGCAAGATAGTTGATGATAAAAAATCTATAATTGAAGCTACCGAAAAGGCAAAACAAGATATTCAGAAAGAGCGCGCCGATTCAACAGTGAAGTGCAACATGGATAAAGGAATTGAGGAAAGGAGTCAGGCAGCATAGAATACCTTAAGTTTCAAAAAAGGAAATTCTATGTATACCCACCTGACCCATGAGGAAA
>Ga0114977_10000564_pt1 | contig 24680 bp, 52 predicted proteins | sample S_130805_MF_Meta_FD_87026 | JGI IMG/M metagenome (GOLD analysis project Ga0114977, IMG submission 87026) | Freshwater microbial communities from Lake Simoncouche, Canada to study carbon cycling - S_130805_MF_MetaG | ecosystem: Environmental > Aquatic > Freshwater > Lake | place: Lake...
ATCTTCCTACCAGACCCCAGTCTTGCCCCGCCCTTCTTTGCATGTTCCTCATCTGTGTATTCTTTCCAGTTAAATGCGTTCACGGCACTCATGTTGCTCCCCCGCTATTTTGGTTATGAAAATTAAATGGCACTTGGTGCATCTGTACACCAGCCCCTGCTCTACGATTGTTCTACGTTCACCATGTAGTCCACGCACCTTACCCCAGAATGTTCTAATCATTTCAAGCATTGTTCTTCTCCTTGAGTTTGGTGGCGGCAAGTCGAGCGGCGTAGTCAACGCTTCGGGCGGTTCTAAATATCTCGGCGTAGTCCTGTGGTGTCAGATCAACCCATGTGCGCTGTAACTTTGCTTGGCATAACGCATCTAGTTCTTCTTTATATGCTGGATAGTCATCGTCATTGAGGTTTTTCCGCAAAAAGCGGTCAATACGGTTGTAGGCTGTTGTCATGTGTTCTTCTCCTTGAGTTTGGACATTAAATTTTGAACAAAATCATGTAGTGATGGGCTTTGTTCATCTAATTCGTCAAGTTCTTGTTGGGTTAAGTCAACCCACGTGCGCTGTGCCAACAGCTTTCCAATCATTCCATAACATGCCGCATGAAGATTGTTTGCTTCTTCGTAATTGCGTGTGCCAGCCTGACACCGTTTCATGATTTGTTCTGCTTCAATCATGCTTCACCTCTGGCTCTGATGGCGACTTGTAAAGCACAAAAATCATCATGCGCCTTGCGGGTTGTTTCCATGTGCTTATTGCTGTCACAGTGAATCGACCACCACTTTTGAGCAAATTCTCCAGCTAGCTTTGCACAGGCTTCACGTTCTTTAGCGACTACCAGTTTGGCAAAAACCATAATTTCTTCACGCCCAACATTCATGTAGGTATCCCAAATGTCTGGATAGTCATCATGGTTGTAAGCCAATCCAGCCTCAGTAGCCAAATCAATGATTTCATCTTGTGTCATGCTTGTTCTCCTCTGGCTCTGATAAGTTTTGCGGCATCAAAAACCTTGTCCCAACCCCAATATTCTTGCTCTTGTTCACAAGCAACAGCACAGGCTTCACGCTCAATGTTCACTGCTTCCAACGCTCTCTTTTGCCAATAGTGAACATCGCACAAGTCACCTTGGTCAATGTCATCTTTTTCTAAATTAAAAGCATAGCTTCCGCATCTGTGGAATCCATCTTTCCCAATGTGCTTACATCTCTTGTTCATGCGTAGAACCCCTTTGAACGATAAGCGGCTTGCCACACACGCCAATAGACTTCATGCTTTTCAAATAGGTACTTGTCCCCATCCCGCACTGGTGGCGTACCAAGCTGTGTCTTCACGTATTCCTCAAACACATGTCTTGTATGTTCGTAGTCTTTCTCATTGAGCAGCCAGCGAAACTCAAAGTCAGGTCGCTCCACTGGAACTAGTGGTGGGTTATTCATTTTGCTTTCTCCCGCAGTCTTTCTATTTGAGCATCCCAACGATTGCTGTTCATGTGTTTCCACTTCTCCAGCTTGTCAGCTATGAATGTCTCATTGCCTTTGAACAAGCGTGTGTTTAATGCCATGCTTGCCACTGTTTCCATGTCAACAGCATGAGAGCGAACTTCTTCAGCGCCACGTTTCATACCATTGATTGCAGACAAGACAATGCTTTGCATCATCACTGGGTCTTTGGAACGATGCGCTACCTCGGATAAGAATTTTTGGTCTTCAATGTTCATAATTTTAAATCTTTCATCCAAGCTTCGCCGTCGATAACCACATAGTCACCACGCATGTATCTCTCACGCAGTAACCTACGATTTTCTTTGTTGCGTTTTTCTCTAGCCAAAAAACCTGCTTCAAACCAGCCTTGTAAACAATGGCGTGTTTGCTTGATACGCCTCACCCTCATTTTCATTTCTTCATCTCCCTGATGTAAACAGTCAACGAATCAATCGTGTCAGTGCCAAAGCCTTTCATACGCTCCATTGCCATTGCCACTTCTTCAATCACACCATTGCGCAACTCATCGTAGACCTGTTGCTGTGTCTTCGGCTCTGTTGGTTTATTAAATTCAGTCATGCAATTCTTTCGCTGATTGTTAATTTAAAAACTTGCCAAGGTTCAGGCTTTTCTTTCCAATACTCAGTGTTCCAGCCTTCTGGATACTTCTCCCGCAAGGCATCCATGGCTACCTTCTGGTTAAGTGCTGACGCCTCTGTGAAATACAACATACCTCGGGGGTTAGGGTCACTTGGCGAAACTGCCATAAACCCTTGTTGATCAGGAATTCTTGGGTCTTTAATCATCCTCACCTCCGTTTTGCAAATGAAAGATTGTCCACACAAACACTGCACCGCCGACAACTACAACCAGTGCGCCAAAGAACATGAGCAGTAAGGTTACCAGTACGTCCCACATGGTCAACCTCCGAACAAGGCTTTGAGCTTGTCGTATAGAGCACGGGCCTCAACGATAGACATCGTACTAAGCAACTCGTTAACGTCGTACTTAGTTGGGTACTTAGTCTCTACCCGGGGGGCCGCAGCCTTAACTACAGCCTTAACTTTCTTTGCTACCTTGCTCTTACGAGTATCTGTTTTTAACCCACGCACATGCTTGTTGTAGTTGTCCCCAGTAACGTACCATTGATATATCCCATCCTTGGCGTTACGTGTGAGCTTGCCACTGTGGTACATCTGAGTCAGACGGGTCGATACATCGGACTGTGACTTTCCAAGGGCTTTACAGATTTCTCTATAGTTAGCCGCAGGGTTTGCCTTGATGTGTTTCCAAATAACTTCCATCATGCTTGTTGGTTTGTCGTCTGTTGTATGCACGATAACTTCCTGAGCTTGTGGCTGTGCATCGTCATCAAATACTAGGTTGTCGAGTTTCATAAGTTCAGTCTTTAAGTCTGGCATGATTACTTTCCTTCCATACGTTGTGTGACCATGTCACTTGTGATTAGGTCACGTACCTCATCCATGTCTTTGGCGACGTACTTCCTAATGAGTAATGCTTCACTACCAACCTCAACAATGAACCCGTTCTCCACGTGGGTGATTCGGATGTTTGTTTGTTTGTTATGGTCGACCGTCATTTCAGATTGATAATGTGCGGTTTGGTGCATCGCAGTACTTGAAATAGCGCCGTTGCCAATCGATGAACCAATACCGCCGTTGCCAATAGGTATATTAGTAAATCCAGAGGATTGTTGTGCCGAATTAAATATAGAATTTGAAATTGCCATTAGCTACTCCGTTTGTGATAGGTGGGTTGTTCTGTTTCGTACGATTGCGCATAGGGGTCAAGCCCCATGTGGAGCATCAACTGAACAAGTCGTGACTCAATACGAATCAGGCGTTTCTCAATAGATTCCAAGATGCCTTCATTCATGATTGACTCCGTGCTGCTGCCAAACGTGCACCAACTGCCGCCGCAACTGCACCGTCTGTGTCTATGGACTTCAGTACATCTAACGCTGTGGATGTAGCCGCACTACGTTCAGCCTTATGCTCCACACGATCAATGAACTCTTTGGGTATGTAGATGCGAACATCTGGCCAGAGCTTCAACGCTTCATTGAGTGACTTGCAGTTCTTTAAGAACTTGACTATCTCTGTTGAAACTTTGTTCCATCGCTGTTTGACTTCGTCGACTTGAATTTGATACGCAACATACTCTGCCATCAATTCATGGTCGGCGGGTACTTGGATACGAAACCCATAGTTAGGCGTATCCGGTGGGCACATCATATGGATGCCACCAACAAGTCTCATAGTGCGGTCTATCTTGTAAGACGTACCATCTCCACGTGGTATATCAACTCTGAGTTCTACCTCGTCTTTGTATTTCTTCCACTCTTGCGGCATTTGATTTGCAAGGTGCATATGCTCCCCCCACACTTTGTCCATGATATCGTTCGGGACTGTATTGATATCAAGTGTGCCGTCTACCTCAGGAATCGATCTCTTGTCTTTGTCGTGCATCATGTCCATGTGGTTCTTGACTGATGCTACTAAGTTTCCGCTGATTGCTACGTATGCCATGTTAAATCTCCAGTTCAGTTAATTTGTTGTTAAATTCAAGCCATTCAATTACTGCTTCATCCGTTATTAAGTGGTCATACTCCTTTCTAAGTTTGTCGTACAAATCATTCATGTGCCCCCTCAAGTTCTTCTCAATCTCCTCATGTATCGCAAGGAAGTCATAGGTGTGAATCTTGTGTTGCCACGCATCATGCCTAAGCCCATCTGAAGTCGAACAATATGGGTTCTCACCCATGTGCAAATCACTGTCGATCAATACACTGTTCTCATGAGAGTAGCGCCCTCTACGTTCCCAGTTACCCCACCATGTTTGGTTCGCAAGGGATGTGAGTATCTGGTCGTCGTACCCTAGGTGCAATAGATACAAACCCCAATCTTGGACACTCCCATCGAAACATGCACCATCACCTTGGCTCCAAAAACCGCTGAAGTATATTTGGTCAACCTTGACTCCATGCTTACGCATGTCTTCTTCAAAGTCAGAAAAAATATATTCCCACCATTCAACATCCTCTACGTTAACGTAGCGATACTTCTCAAGTGTTTCGTGGTTTAGCTGGCATCTTGACATAACCATTCTCCATGTTTTTACGTAATTCTTTTCTGAATAAATCCAATCCCTTCTCTACTGCTGTGTTGAGCAACACTTTACGTTGTTGTTCTGCGGTACGTTGTTCCCATGTGCCGTCTTTGAAGTAACTCATGTTCGGCGTTGGCACGTTGTGAAGTCCAGCAATGACAACCATACGGGCATCGTCGCCTTTAAGATCATCTAAATTGATATCAGAGAACTTAGGTTGGGGTGGTGTTTTATATTTCATCCTGTGTTTTACAAGATCATCAAACGCCCCCATGCGAGCCATGCCTTTGGTTAACGCTTCAATTTCTTTGGTTCGCTCACGTATTACCATGATGGCGTATTTAGTAAGTCTCATACCTCCTCCTGATTAAATTCTGAGCGCCATCGCCGCCCACGCTTTTGCTTCTTCAAGTGTGTCGAACACCATGATTTCGCAATCGAGTACTTCAGCACGATATAGCTTCTGTGGTTTACCTTTTTCCCAGTACGCGTATATTCTGGCGACGGTATGGGGTCTGGTCGAGTCTTTCATAATCCAGCCCCATGCCACGCTTTCTTTAAAGGTAATCACACCATTTCGAAGTGAACATTCTCGCCGTGAGGGGCTTCAATGTCACTGCTGATACACCACACGATTGGGTAGTTCTGCGCTTCACCGAAGTCTGTATAACCATCGGTAAGACACACGAACACGTCGGGGTTGATGCCATGCTCATCACAGTAGGTAAATCCTGCTGGCATGTCTGTACCACCGCCTGAGTAGAACTCAAGGGTGACTTCCTCACCACATTCAAACTCAACGTGCTTGACGACGTCTGTGTCTGTGTACAAGACATGAACTTTCTCCGGTCTGCACTGCTCAGCAATGCGTGATAGGTGACCTGAGTAGTGATCTAACTCCTGCTTAGAGATCGATCCAGATACGTCGATCTGCACGACAAGTTCTCCCATCTGTGGCAGCTTGTCTACGCTTGGCAAGTACACATCCTCAAAGCGACGATTCGGTCTGCGCCATGTCTGACCCTGATTGACACGACTGACACAATGCTTCTCAAGGATTTCATACCAAGGCGTCTTGACGTCCAGAATCTCAGCCACAATACCAGCTAGCGTACCGCTTAATGCACCACGTGTCTTGGCTGCCTGCGCAGCTTCAGCGATCTGCACCTTGATCTCAGCGTTGTGTTCGTTGATCTCGTCCTGAGTCATAGGCTTACCGCCATCACCTTGGATGATGTCTTCACCGATGTCACCCATATCGAAGTCACCTCCTCCGCCCTGACCACCTCCACCTCCACCTCCACCTCCACCGCCGCCCCCGTTATCAGGCAAGTTGTCGTAGATAGTCTCGACAGTCAAGTCCTTAGACCCTGCCATGTCCACACAGTTGGGAATACGCTGACCGATCTTGCATGAGTCAAGCATGTCGTTAATCCATGCGTCACCAGCATAGTTCCACTTCTTGTGTTGTCGTGTACCCTTGCGGCTAGCATGCTGACCGATAACGTGACCGACCTCATGACACAAGCCCCACACTATCTGTGGCACAGGTAGCCCTTCAATGAAGTCAGGGTTGTAGTAGATCGTTGACTTCTGATCTACCGCTAGCGTTGGTATCTTGCGTGTCTCTACCAGCTTACGCTTGAGTAGTATTGATGCAAAGAACGCATGATCGAGAATGATCTGCGCCTTGGCTTTCTCCAGTTTAGTTGCCATGTGTCACTCCAGTGTTATTATGTTGATGTTGTTGTCGCTATCTCGCTCGATATGCACCTTCTTGTCGGCTATCTCTTGGAGAAGCCTGTCCATTGCACCCATTCTGTTGCGGCTGATAGTCAACCTCTTGCTCAAGTTCATGAACGCAAAGACTGTTACCACCCATCCGATGATGAGTACTACCTCAAGTTCCGTGAATGTGATCATTGATACAAACCTCCCATCTGTCGTGCAATATAGTCCAGCTTCGCCGCAGCCTGCTCCCGGACAATAGGAGACTCACGCAACACGTCCACGTTAGTGGAGTACTTAGATATGGCCTCACCGATGGTGTTCGCCATGTCCACGATGTCAGGGTCATCATTGACGTTGAGCTTCTTCGCCATGTCGATACCCTCGATCACATTCTCAACCGCAGAGTCACGGAAGATATGTCCCTCAGTACCGATAGGCTTGTTGAGCTTGTCCACCAAGTGCTTCAGCGGCTCCATCATGCGTTTAATGACCTCCGACCTTGCGCGTTGTGAGACTGCGTCCATCTGATCGTTGAACTGTCCCATGTCTTCTTCACTGATATCAAACAGGAAGTGTCGTGCATCAGGCAATGGTGAGAACACCAGTGTCGTGCTTATCGCTTGCTCAAACTGTTCAGACGTTGGGTAGTCTTCCAAGCTTGGGGCGATGTACTTTGGCGGCTTAGCTTTGCCTGCATCCCGTGCGATGCGAGATTGGATGTCAAGCTGTACATACTGGTCATACTTGGGCATGACGTTGGCCTTCATCGTGTCCACCTCTTGATTGATACGCCTCATGTTCGCTGTGTAATCAAGATACTGTGTAGTTGGTAGAAGCCTTGGCCCCTTGTCAACGTATGGCAGTGTGTGCGTTTTGTGATAGGTGTATGGTTCACTCATCTTGCTAACCAGTATGTTGACAGGGTTCATTGCGTCCCTAAACAACTTCTTGTTAACGATGAGCGACGTGTCGCCCAGTTCCTCCTGCACAAATTCCTCTGCGATAGTGTCTCGCTTGGTCAGGTTGGCTCGGCGTGTGGTCAGCTTGACCAGTACGGCTTTCTCAGCAAGTGTCGTCAGTTTCATTAAGTTCTCCTTACATTAAGACGTTGGCGTTCTTCACAGTCCACTGCACATATGCCTTGGTATTGCGAATCTTGGGGGCAAGTGTCTGAGCATCCAGCATGCACATGACTTGGAAGTCCTGCGGCATACGATTGATGTACTCAGCTACTCGGTCGATGTTGTCCACTGACACTCGGTGTGCTAGCGCACCAGTTAAGGCATACAGCACAGCCATGTCCTTGGGGACTTCAGCCTTGGCAGGGTTCATGATGATGCCGTCGATGTTGGGCAAGTTCTCAAAGATACGCTTGAAGCCTGTGTACTCAGCCGCCGCACCCTCACCGACGAGACCAGCGATGTTGCCGAAGTACAGATCACTTGGCAAGCTAGCGTTGACCTCATTCACGAATTCCCATGTACGGGGAGTCGGGTTAAGTTCTCGGTTGGGTTGGAAGTCAGACAACAGGTTGGGCCGGAAGCGTAGAAACTGAATCAGGTCAAGGCGTATCCCCTTATCTAGCGCCCAGTTAACCCAGTCATCAAGGTTCTCGTCGTAGTCCAAGTTCTGCATACGATTGCTCAGCTTGGTAGTCATGCGGTTCGCACCTGACTTGTCCTCGGTTCGGTTACCTGTGGCGATAATGACCAGCTTTTTGTGAAGTCCAAGTTCGCCCGCGTACCGGTCAAGGATGACTCGGCACATTGGGTTCTGCATGGGGACAGGCGCATCGCTCAATTCCTCCACGATCAAGGCACATGGTTGGTCAGTGCCGTCGTCACGAATACGCCAGAACTCAGGCATTGGTATCCACTTGGCTACGTCGTTGTCCGTGCGTGGCACACCCATGATGTCCACAGGGTCACGCAGACTTGGGTTGAACTCGGTCACACGCTCAGGGTTAATACCTAGAGAGTTGACGATATCACGTGCAAGTGCACTCTTACCGCCGCCGGGCCTACCCTTGATGAAGGGCACAAGCTTGTTGCCAATGGAGAAGTTGCTCAGTACAGAGCTTTTGATGTCGGAGTATTTCATAAGTCCCTCAGTAAGTTACAGTTTGATTTGAAGTCGACGCCGTTTGGATCGCCGTGTGATATGCAGTTGTGATAGGTGTTTTTCCTAGCCCACTGCTGTTGTCACAAGTTCTACGCTTGTGTTTGATTTGATTGTGTAGTCTGGTAGCTCACCTGCTGCGCTAGTCGTTCTCTGCGTTGCGGTATGCACCATTAAAGAATGTTGGTGAGCCGAATGCTCGCACCAATCCAACTGCTGAACGATTGCGATCTTTGTTCATATCGAATGAAGCAAGCTCACGCTCATACCGCCATGCCGACATACTGGATGCTTTCTCAGCTTTATGTGGTTGCACCCAATGTCTGAATGCTTTCTGTATGGTCATGCGTCCACCATGTGCCGCCCATGGGTTCTTTCGTGCATAGAATTTGCGGTGCATCATGTCATTCCACCTTATAACTTCGGTTCATCCATACTTCCATGGGTATCTTGCCTAGCCAATCCACGATGGTCGGGATACGTCCACCGCAGTCCTCTTTGACATGCTGCTCGCCGATGTAACGTACAGGCACAAGTCTGCCGTCACTGTTTGTTATGGCATGTCCAAACACACGCTCAGCCTCAAATATCCCTTGGCTATGGTGTCGCAGGGCACGATGTCTGGCATCTGCCCACAGTTCTTTGGTCGCATCAAACCAGTCGTGTATGGCTTGGTAGTCTTCTAACTTACCTCCCCACACCTTCACGCTGGTCATACTATGGTGACATGGGTGCATCTTCGTCCTCCTCGTTTAGGTCAATCGTATGGTCTTCGGTAGTTGTGTAGTTGATGCCTACATCTAGGCTGATTTCAGGCGGCGACTTGTTGAAGTCGATGAGCAAGCTACCTTGACCGCCATCGTTGTTGTACCAGTCAAGCCCTGATTCCGCCAGCGCATCAATGGTTACACGTTTAAGTACTTCGTCCAAGGGTATGGTTACCACCTTGACCTCAGTTATCCATGCGTTGGTATCAGGGTCATGTATAGAACTTTCCTCAGGCCAGTCGAGGTGGTGTATCGTCAGGTTGACGTCATCATTGTCGTTATCGTAGACGTTAACGTCGTCGATACTGCCTGAGTCGCCCCCACCAGAGAAGGTGACCTCGACCGTCTTGACTCCAAGGGTTCTCAGTTGGGTCAGCAGAATGATTTTGTGTTCTGGGCTTGGAAATGCACTCATATAACTCTCCCCAGTTTCCATAACATGTACTCACGCAGGATGGCGTATGCCTCATCTCTGCGCCCCTCTCGGTCGTGTTGCCACGCTTTGGTCAGCGTCTCAGTGTCGTCAAAGCTCAAGCCATGTGAGCCACGATCATTCAGTTCCTCGACCAAGTCAGCAGTGTCGAAGTCGCTCAAGTCCACGTCTACCTCGACTTCTGTGTATATCGTTTTGATTGTCATATCAATTCTCCAGTTCAAAGTGTTTTAATACAAAATGCGCAACATCTCTACCAGCAACCGTGGCACATTCCCGCACAATTGACTCGGCAAAGTTTGTTAACTCCTCGTCGACACCCATTGCTTCAAATACAAAGTCGTACAGTCCCGCTTGCTCAGCAAGTTCTTTGAATCTTTTGCCCATCATGTTGTCTCCTTGTTTATGATTTCGAGTACCAGTTCCCAAAAGCTGTTCGGGTCAAGCTTTATTATTTTGTCGACAAGCACTTCTCGGTTGGCAATACCTCTAGCCATGCAAGGGCCGAATACCTCGATCATGTGCTTGGCATACCACTGGGCAAACTCAGGCTTGCGCCTTTCCCATTCTTCGTCGCTAATCATGTTGTCCTCTTGGGGTTGAGTTGTTTAAGGTAGTCAGGGTTCGTGATAAGTTCATACCCCTGCTTGTTGTTACACACCACAGTGAACTTACGTTCTTTGGCGATCTTGTCACCACATGACGCACAGGTCGGGCGTGATAGGTGTTTACGTTGTGGCTCGACACGCACTGCATAACAGTGAGTGCATATAGGTAGGTGGTAGTCTTCGCTCATGAGGCAATCCATTCTTTGATGAAAGCATCGCGTTCAGATACATTGGTGAGATTCATTTCGCCAATACATTCACCATCGACAAACAACTCCACCACGTGATACCAATGGAGTCCTGCGTGAAATTCTCGAACTTTGTATGTCCTCATGTTGCCTCCATGCGTTCTACTTGATAGCCTTCTTCCTTGTAGACAAGGGCTTCGGTGGCAGGGACGTTTTCAATCCAGCGATTGAGGTTGGGGATAAATACACGAAACATGGTTACTCCTTGGGTGTATCGAGTTTGAAGGGCAGCACGCTGCTGGTTGTGTTGACTTGGAATCCAAGCTGTACTACATCGTTGAGGATAGATGCGTTCAGTGTGGTCTTGTTGGCGATGCGTGCAAAGAGTTTGGCTGTGTCGCAGATCGGATAGACCAGCGTGTTGCCGTATACATTACGGACTTCGACTGTGATGGATTTGATTGTCATTTTTAACCCCAAGTCCTGTGACGTTCGGCCACGTGTTCAAGGCCGTCGTAGTCTTTGATATACCAATTTACATCATCGGGTATTTCCACAACTTTCAAATCAGAATAGTCGGCATTGATTGCGGTTCCTTGTTCTTCAACCATTGCAACCAACACTGGGCACTCCCGAGGAATGTCGAAACAGTAGAAATTAGGGCTTGTGATGTTTTTACGGTTTTTGTATTCTTCCAATGCGGCATCGGTCAAACCGAAACCACCATGACAATCATTGATTACAACTTTCATAAGGATTCCTTGGTTGGACTGTTGAGTGCATCAGTGACAAGGTGACCGAAATACAAGCCACCGAGAATAAGACAAAGGTTGGACAGATAGCCTTCGCTACCCCATCCAACGAAGATAAAGCCGCAGGACATGATTGTCCCGCCAATGTAGTAAATAGGATTCATCATACCCCCACAGATTTGTAGTACTGGCGCAGATAGAACTCAGGGTCATCGGCATCCATAGGGTTGTCGTTCATGTCGCACTCAAACACGAACTCGTGGTCATTACTGGCGAAGTTGGGGTCGACAATGAGGTGGTCCAAGTCGGTTGGGATGGTCAAGTACATCAGTTGGGTTTTCATAGGTTGTCCAAGTAAGTGAGTTAAAGGTAAGTTGGTGGGTGAAATGCAGTCAACGATGCCTGACTGCTTGGCTGGGGATTTCGGGGCGTGATAGGTGCTGGCGCACTTTTGCGGGTGAATATTCCGCGATAGGATTGATAAGAGAATATTTACGTGAGTGAGTACTAACAAAAAAACAGTTAGCTTATCAACGACTTACGAGCGTAGTTAGTGGGCACTAACGTGAATATTCCAATATTCCGTGTTTTGGAAAGGGTCAGGCGGGTTTGTGAATGATGCGGATTATGTGGTCGCATCAGCGCGTGACTGTTCGGAAACATGGCTACGTGTAGCAGCCTATATTTATATGGAATATTGGAATATTGGAATATTCAAAGTATTAGTTTTAACGTAAGTCGTTGATAAGCCAACTATATTTTTTGTAGTACTGAATATTCCGGTGAATATTCTTGTGGCAAACCCTGAGAATATTCAAGACAGCTTGGCTTGCGCCCATGCACCCACGTATGTCGCCACGTTTCCGTGACTACGATTGTCACGCCATTGTTGTGTGTGTTTGTGCGTGGTTTTGTGGTGACCAGTCAGCTTGGAATATATATTCCGGTTAGGTACTGGTGGCAGACCGCCGGGTAATACTTTATCTTTATCGCCTGTTGCAAGCGATGGCATGGGATACATCGAACCGCGTGGGACAGAATGAATACGCATGAGTTACTCCGTGATTAAGTGAATGAGGGTGAGCAGTTTGATTCATGCTCAGGAATTGTTGTGGTCATTCAATATGGTGTGACAAGGTCTCCGCCTACACACTTGGGCATCCAATGGGGATTCTCACCCCAACACCCAACGCTTTAGCATTTGAATCTACCTACCAAAACCCACAATGTTGTGGGCTTCAGAAGTGAGACTGCTTAGGCTTCGACAATTTCTGGCGCACCCTGCTCGGCGATACGCTGAACGATGCCGTACACGAAACCCTTTTGACCCTTGAGTTCTTTGCCCTTGGTCACGACTGCATTATTGACAGCCAAGCACAAGCCGATCAGTTGCTCTTTTGACACGGAACCATACTGTGGAACTAAACCACCGATAAAAGGCGCGGCTGACTTTGGCACAAGCGTATCGAGAATGTCATTCACCAAGGGGCGATACTGACCATTTGCAAGCCATTTGGCGTACATGGCGTGACCCATGTCCATGCGGGTTTGGCGATCAGCGAAAGCCACAGCCCGTGCAAACGAACCAGTTTTGCCGGTCTTAGAAGACAAAACGATAGAAGTGCCATTGTCGATGATGTTTACGAGATTCATGATGAAATCCTTAAGTAAGTTAGGTTTGGAAGATGCACACTACACCATGCAATGTACATCTTGAAACCGACTCCCACGCTTGCCATGCGTGTTTATGCCATGCCTTACGGGTTAGGCAATAGAGTCGGACATCACCGGCGTGTTACTTCACCCAAACACGCAAAACGCTATTAAATTTTTAATGAACTGCTTTCACAAAGTACAACTTATGTTTACCCATGCTTGAATCCGAAAGCATTACGCCTTGAACTGCGAAGCACAGCATAAGATGGACAATGTCGATTGTTAAAGATCACGAAAGCCGAGGGATACGATGCCCTACACTAATGGTTTTGACCCGACAACCATAGGGTAAACCCTTAGGGGGGTAGGGGGGAGGGACACGGACACGGCGAGGGGGTGCGTCTGTTTACCTGTTGCTCACTTAACAAGGCCAAAAATCCCCAATATACACACGTTTGCCACACCTCACCCACTTGACAACAGCGCCCATATAGCTACCATACACACGTCAGCAACCCAACGGAGTACTTTCATGGCCACCAAAAAACCCAACCCTTTTGCCGCATTTAAAGGCAATGAATCCACCAAAGAAGAAAAGACTGAGAAAAAAATGCCAGCCGCCATGTATAAAAAAGGCGAGAAGAAAGAAGAAGCCGCAATGAAAAAAGCTGGTAAGCCTGTTACTAAGGGTAAATATTGAAGCGGTATAACTTCCATCTGCCAGAGCAGATCATGGATGAACTGCGCGATATGTCGGAAGCGACGGGGCTGACTGTGTCGGAATTAATCCGCCGGGCCTTGTCGGACTTCATAAAACAGACTGTTGCTGAGCATGAATGAGTTTGAAAAACGAGTGGCAGCTATGGAAACCTTAGACGCAAAACTTGAAAAAGACTCCGCTAGAGTTAGCCGTGAGTGGGAAGCATTGGGCGGCGTATCTGGGCATGACCTCAAAGCTATAGCCCTTGCTGAGCGGCAAGGTAGAAGAGTGGTTGCTATTTTGGCGCAGCATGGATACCGCATAGCATGAATGAAGACCTGATAGACGACCACACAGAATTTGCGTTGTCACCGACTGCGTCAGAAGCGCATGTCACGTTGGATATTCCGCCCCAGTTGATATGGGAGTGTGCGGCTGGCTTGGAAGACCCTGCGGCCATAGCCCAGCGGTTTGGGTTTGAAGGTGACAAGTGGGAACGACTGGCGCAGTGGCCACCGTTCATCAGTGCAGTACAGACTCAGCGTGCGGAGTTTGAACGAAACGGGATGACTTTCAGACTCAAGGCCGGTCTTATGGCTGAGGAGATGATGGCCATGATGTTCAAGCAGGCAGTAAGTAACGACAGCACCATTCTCCAGAAGCTCTCGGTGTTTCAAGCACTGACAGACGTCGCTGGGCTTAAAGCGCCAAAGAATGACACAAGCAATGTGAACACGGCACCGAAGTTCAGCATTACGATTAACCTTCCGCAGACCACACAACCGATGACAATAGATGGCTAACCTAGTCTACACACCGCCAGCGTCGGTAGTTCCATTCCTTACCGCAGACAAGTTTGCCAATTTCATTGTGGGGCCAGTGGGTTCGACAAAGACCACGGCGGCGCTCATCAAGATTGGTTATGAGGCTCAGCGTATTGCACCGTCACCGGACGGCATACGTCGTAGCAGGGTGGCCGTCATTCGTAACACCCGCCAGATGCTGTGGGACACGACCATACCGGACTTCATCAAGTGGTACCCAGATGGGGAAGCGGGGATACTGGAGAAGACGAACAGTAAGTTTCAGTTGAAGTTTGATGACGTCGAGTGTGAAGTACTGTTTCGTGGACTGGATGATGCCAATGACGTACGTCGTCTACTCTCGTTGCAGTTGACATTTGGCGTTATGGATGAGTTCCGCGAGATTAACCCAGACATTTACAACGCGCTGACTGGTCGACTGGGGCGCTACCCAGACAGGACGATGAACGGGGTTGGTGCGTGTGATGACCACGGCAGACAGATACACAAAGTTTGGGGGGCAACTAACCCGCCGGACATGGATACGTTTTGGGAGAAGATACTTACCGAACCTCCAAAGAACACGCACGTCACCATACAGCCCAGTGGTCTGAGCCAAGAAGCGGACTGGGTGCAGTTCCTACCCGATGGGTACTATGAGAACTTGTGTGAGGGTAAGTCTGAGGACTGGGTCGATGTGTATGTGCACGGGGACTTTGGTAAGTCGCTGTCTGGCCAGCCAGTGTTTAGAGCGTTTGATCGAGACACCCACGTGTCCAAGCAGACACTGAACTACATCAAGCTGTCCACACACCCGCTCATCATCGGGATGGACTTCGGGCTTACACCGGCATGCACTATAAACCAGATCGACATGCAGGGGCGGTTGTTGACTTTTGCTGACCTTGTGTCTGACGGCATGGGCACATTGCGGTTCTGCCGAGAGAAGTTGAAACCTCTACTGGCCAACAGATTTCCGGGTATGAATGTGTTGATCATCGGAGACCCAGCGGGGCAGCAGCGCGCGCAGACAGACGAGCGGTCAGTGTTTGATATCCTGCGTGCCGAGGGGTTTAGAGTCATCTCGGCCAAGTCAAACAGTGTCGTGGCACGTATCAATGCAGTTGACAAGATGCTCACTAGAGTTGTGGATGGGAAACCTGCCCATCTAATTGATCCGTGCTGTACAAATTTAATTACTTCCCTTCGCGGCGGATATAGGTATAAAATCCGACAAAACGGCGAGAAGGACGATAAGCCGGAGAAGAATTCCCACTCCCACATTGCTGATGCGCATCAATATGCGTGCCTGCATGCAGACGGTAATGTGACCGGAGACACGTGGCAGAGGAAAGCAGTGGAAGTCAAGAAGATAGACTACGTCTGGTCTTGACACAGTCATTGCGATCTGTTACACCCCCAAACATGTTTAAAGTGTGACGCATATGCAACTTGGATTAAACATTACGAATAGCAATGCGCCGGGGACAATCTCGGCGGGCGGCGGCCTTGTCACTATTAAATCCCTCAAGGCGATGCAGGAAGAGGCAAGAGCTAAAGCGCAGGAAGCCAATTCCCAGCCCGTAGTTCAAGCCCTTGCAGGGTATATCCGTAAACAGTGGATGTCTGCAATGATGGCCAAGCAGCAGACTTCAGAGATAAAAATGTTGAAATCTGTTCGCGCGCGCAGGGGCGAATATGACCCCGACAAGCTAGCGCAGCTGAGAGAACAGGGCAGTGCAACGATTTATATGATGCTCACCAGCAACAAGTGCCGTGCAGCGTCCAGTTGGTTAAAAGACACACTTGTAACAGCTACCGAAGATAAGCCTTGGACTATTGAGCCAAGCCCGATGCCAGAAGTACCCCCCGATCAAGTTGAGTCAATCATGCAGCAGGCACAGCAGGAAGTGCAGCAGCTGTGGGCGGCAGGTACGCCACCAACGGATCAGCAGGTACGTGAGCGCTTACTTGAGATGAAAGACATTGCCATGTCGCATCTGAAGGATATGGCCAAGCGCACGGCTGAGCGTATGGAATTGAAGATGGATGACCAGCTGAAAGAAGGTAAGTGGACACACGCCTTTGCTGACTTCCTCGACGACATCACTACATTCCCTTCGGCCATCATGAAAGGCCCAGTTGTCCGTAAACGACCCAAAATGAAATGGGTTCCGGGGCAGAATGGGCACTACAACATGGATGTGCAGGACGCACTGGTTCTCGAGTGGGAGCGAGTCGACCCGTTTAACATCTATCCCGCAGCGGATGCCACGAATATTGACGATGGCTACATGATTGAACGCCATAAATTGCATCGGTCTGACTTACAGGCCATGATGGGCGTTGAAGGTTACAGCGATGGCGCGATCCGTGCGGTGCTTGAGGAGTATGGCAAGGGCGGTTTGCGCGATTGGATCTACGTTGACATGAATAAAGCTGCTGCCGAGGGTAAATCTACCATGGGCGTGCAGCAAAACCCGTCTCAATTGATCGATGCACTCCAGTATTGGGGCAGCGTACAGGGTCAATTACTGCGAGACTGGGGTATGTCTGAGGAAGATGTACCCGATCCGTTGATAGATTACCCCATTGAGGGGTGGGTTGTAGGCCATTGGGTCATCAAAGCAGTGGTAAATCCCGACCCATTGGGGCGTAAACCGTACTTTAAAGCCTCATATGAAGAGGTTCCGGGGGCATTTTGGGGCAATTCTGTCTCTGATTTGTGCCGCGATACGCAGGATATTTGCAACGCAGCAGCCCGTTCTTTGGTCAATAACATGTCAATTTCATCTGGCCCACAGGTGGTTTACAACATTGACAGGCTTCCACAAGGCGAAAATATCACTCAAATGTACCCTTGGAAGGTCTGGCAGGTCACTTCTGACCCACTTGCAGGCTCTGCCCCTCCAATGCAGTTCTACCAGCCTAATTCGCTTGCTGCTGAGCTTATGGCGGTGTATGAGAAGTTTGCTACGTTGGCCGATGAATACACGGGTATTCCCCGATATATGTCGGGTGACAGCCCAGCAGGTGGCGCTGGCCGTACAGCGTCCGGTATGTCTATGCTGATGAGCAACGCTGGCAAGTCTATCAAGCAGGTGATTGCCAATATCGACGAGAGCGTCATTGCTCCGATCATTGAGCGGTTGTACTACTACAACATGCGCTATGGTGACGACCCCGACTTGAAGGGTGACATCAATATCATTGCCCGTGGTGCCACGTCGTTGGTGGTCAAAGAACAAGCTCAGGTTCGTCAGAACCAGTTCCTTCAGATTGCCTTGCAGAGTCCCGTTGTTCAGCAAGTCATCGGCATGGAAGGCATCGCAGAACTCCTGCGCCAGTCGGCCAAGACACTTGATCTCAACCCTGACCACATCGTGCCACCGATTGAGATCATCAAGCAGCGTATGGCCATGCAACAACAGCAAGCTATGATGCAGCAACAAGCCATGGCTCAGCAGCAGAATGGTCAAGCCCAAGCCGGAGGTTCTCCTCCAGCCCCTCAGCCGGGAGCACAATTGCAAGACGGAGCACCCGTTACAAACAATTTTGCACCAATGGTTGGTGTAAGTAGTTGACAAGTGTCAGCAACAAGTGATAATACGCAACATCGCAAAAGGAGTTTCTTATGCAAGCAGTAAATCCAGTGGAAAAGCGTTCAGCTGAGTACAAACAAGAATCAGCCAAAACTGACGGCATGTCTAAAGGCCCCGCAACGCAAGGCGCTGGTGGTTCTGATGGCGACATCATCAATTTGGGCAAACGTGGCGGTGCTGAATACACTGCTATGACTGCCAAAACTGACGGCATGTGCAAGTAATTGGTTAGAGTCGATGAAAGGGTTGCCCGCTGCTTATTGCAGTTGCAATCCGCCGAATTCAAACCGCTGTTAGAATTTTTGCAAGCGCGGCAACAAGAGACTCTCGATAGACTTGTAGACGCGCAAAGTACAGATCAGATGGTTCGCCTGCAAGGGCGTGCTGTCGAACTCAAGGAAATTCTTGAGTTGGTGGATCAAGGTTCTGCCTTGATTGCCAAAACCCGAAGACAGTAGGCAGACCGTTAAGTCGGAGCTTACAGTTAAATTTTTAAACCAAGTAGCAGACCGTAAGCGTACCCGGACTGACCGTAAAGTCGGAGTCCCAAGCGTAGTCGGAGCGAAGGAGATAGAGATATGGCATTGCCAAAGGCGATTCAGAAACAAGTTGATGACGCAGATGCGTTTGTAGCCCAGATGACAGGACAGACCGATAACACGGAGACTGACCCAAACCTAGCACCAAACCCGGCCTCAGCCCCTGAACCCCCACAGCTACCGATCTCGCAAGAGCCAGAACCGAAGCCGACAATTCCAGAAGAGACGTGGGAACGCAAGTACCTGACGCTTAAAGGAATGTATGACGCAGAAGTACCAAGGTTGCACGCGCAGATGCGTGAGATGAATGGACAAGTCCAGCAACTCATTGCGGAAAACGCAACAGCCCGAGTACAGCAAACTGTGACCCAACCGTCTACGGCGAAGACTCTTATCACTGAACAAGACAAAGAAGCATTTGGTTCTGATCTGCTTGATCTTATTGACCGTGCATCTGAGCAAAAGGTTGCGGAGTTTCGTAGTCAAAACGCTCATTTGGTGTCGAGGATTGAGGAGCTACAGGGCAAACTTGGGAATGTGACTGAACGTCAAGTTGTGTCTGATAAAGACAAATTCTTGGCCAACCTGTCCGCTCAAGTACCGAACTGGGAAACTTTGAACATAGATCAAGGATTTCTAGCTTGGCTGGCTGAAGTTGATCCTGTGTATGGATTGCCTAGACAAGTTGCGTTGACAAACGCATATGAGTCGCTTGACGCAAACCGCACCGCAATCATTTTCAATCAGTATCAAGGTAAGGTAGCCCCCATGCAACAGAAGCCGAGCCAACAGCTACAGAGTCAAGTTGCACCGACCCGCTCACGTGCGTCGCCTGCGCCTGCTACTTCTGCTGGGGATAAAACAGTTTGGTCACAAGATCAAATTGCTAATTTCTATAACGAGTGGATCAAGGGGCATTTAGACCAAGCAGAAGCGGAGCGAATTGAAAAAGATATCAATGCCGCCTATGCCGAAGGCCGAATCCGATAAAGATTCCCCGGACATGGCGGTGAAAACCAAAACCGTTTCATAAAAAGGAAATACCATGTCCACGATCACCGCAGCAGCAGCCTATCCCATTAACTCCGGCGGTTTTAATACCCCCGGAGGTCAAGTTGCCTATTCCGGCACCGCCTACTCTGGTTCTTTCATCCCAGCCCTTTGGTCTGGCAAACTGGCACAGAAATTCTATGCCGCCACCGTTTTCGGTGAGATTGCCAACACTGACTGGCAAGGTGACATTACTGGTATGGGCGACACCGTGATCATCAATACAATCCCTACCATCACCATCAACAGCTACTCTGTTGGCCAGAATCTGGCTTATGAAGTGCCTGCTCCCAGCACCATCACTCTGGTCATCAACAAGGGTAAATACTTCGGCGTCAACGTGAACAACGTGTTGGAGTTGCAAGCTAAGCCTAAATTGATGGACATGTTCACCAATGATGCTGCTATGCAGATGAAGATTCAGATCGACAAAGACGTTCTGTATACCAACTTCAACCAAGGCGCAGCTGCCAACCAAGGCGCTACCGCTGGTGCAATCTCTGGTTCTTTCAATCTGGGCACCGATCTGGCTCCTGTGACTTTGACCGCTTCCAACATCTTGTCAAGCATCACTGCTTTGTCAAGCGTGCTGGATGAGAACAACGTCCCTGAGACTGACCGTTGGTTGATCATCACCCCTACAGAGCGTCAAATCCTGATGCAATCAAACTTGGCACAAGCCCAGTTTATGGGTGACTCTGCCAGCGTTTTGCGCAACGGCAAGATCGGTATGATCGACCGCTTCACAGTGTATGTCTCTAACCTCGTTCCACGTGGCGCTGTTGGTAAGACTTACATGAACCCTAACACTGGTACAGACGCAACTCTGACCAGCGCATTGAAGCGTCATGCTGTGATCGCAGGCCACAAGTCAGCAATCACTTTTGCATCTCAAATCGCCAAGGTTGAGTCACTGCAAAACCCCAATGACTTCGGTACATTGGTTCGCGGTTTGAATGTGTACGGCACCCAAGTCGCTCAGACAAACGGTTTGGCCCTGTTGCAAGTCGCAGGCTAAAGAATAAGGCGGGGCTTTGGCCCCGCTTTTCTTACCTAAAGGAAAAAACATGACTACGAAAAATGACTTGATAATTAGCGGTTTATACGGCACTCAAGCCCTCGGTGTTGTTGGTACTGTGGCAACTGGTATTGCTGCTGCTGGTACTACCATTACAACTGGTACGGCTTTGACTGCTGATATAAACGTGGTATCGACAGTTGTCGCTAGTACAACAGATGGGGTAACTCTTCCTACAAACCGTGTAGCTGGTGATACAGTTGTGGTGGCAAACACTTCAGCTGCTACTTTAAAAGTTTATGGTTCTGCAACAGCATCGACAGGCGTTATAAATGGAGGCACGGCAGGTGCAGCCTATTCGCTATCAACTGTTACAGTTGCTCAATTTATTAAAGTGGATGACACAGCTGCAACTTGGATCGCCATTAAAGGTGCTTGATAAAATAGGGGCTTCGGCCCCTATTAATTGAAGGAAGTTGCATGGGTACAGTTACCGCTGGGGCTATTATTGATAAAGCTGTAATACAGCTTATCGACATTTCTGGCGTTCGCTGGACAAGGGCGGAGCTATTAAAATGGCTCAATGACGGCTTACGTCAAATTGTGCTCATGCAGCCAAATGCTACAAATACACCCGTTGCGGTGCAGCTTGTAGCGGGAACAAGACAAACTTTGCCTACGGGCGGGTGGATGCTTTTAGGCATTTACCGGAATATGGGTACTACAGGCACAACTCCGGGTCGTGCTGTTCGCATCATTTCTCGAGAGTTGTTGGATGCGTTTAATCCAGACTGGCACACAACCACTGCTAGTGCGATTACTAAAAATTATATTTACGACTTGCAAGACCAGACGGCGTATTACGTATATCCGCCAAGCACGGGCACAAACTATATTGAGATCAACTATTCATTGCAGCCTGTTGATTTAACTTCTGAGGCTCAAGTTATTCCAATCTTTGATGTGTACCAAGGCCCTTTGCTGGACTACATCATGTTCCGTGCCTGTACCAAAGATGCTGAGTACGCAGCAGGTGTCACTTTGGGTCAGATGTATCTGACTACATTTTCAGCCTCTACAAGCGTTAAAGGTCAGTCTGAAACAACAGGTTCACCTGAATTGGGCTTGTTGCCTCGTAACCCCACTATGCCCGGATCAATATCATGAGCGAAGTTGCATACGACTTGTTTTTGCCAGAAGTTATGCAGTTTGTTAAGGACGTGCCTGAGGTTGTTGCGTTTAACGCAATTCGGAATGCTTGCGTAGAATTCTGCCAAGAGACTCGGTACATTCAACAGCACCTTGACCCAATGGCTGGTGTTGCAACAATTGGCACATATGACCTTGAAGCTAATGAAGGCACATACAAAATTGCTGACATTATTGAGTGCTGGTACGGCGAACAGTTTCTTGTGCCAAAGTCAATTGAGCAGTTGACACAGATTTACCGCACAACTAACTGGAATACGTTAGATGGAAATCCCTATTACTACTACCGCCCGTCTTCACAAGAGATTCGTTTAGTGCCTTACCCTAAAGTAACTGAGGCAAACAAAATTCGTGTGTTGGCTGCGTTGAAGCCAAGTCGTGCATCTACAACCATACAAGAAGAAATCTTTGAACGGTTTCTTGAAGACATTGCGTATGGTGCACGAGCAAGGTTGTACAACACACCAAACCAACCATACTACGATCTCAAAACATCAATGGAATACCTGAAGCGTTTCAATGATGTTATGGCTGATGTTCGTACCCAAGTGAATAAGGGCTTGACTCGTGCGTCAGTTCAAATTGAATTTCAGAGGCTTGTATGACTGACAAAATTAAACTGGTTAAAGATGATACCCGCCCTGCGTTGGTGTGTAATATCACAGACGACACAACTGGTGCTGTAATTCCTATTACTGGTGCAACAGTTCTATTAAAATTTCGTGCACTTGGTTCGTCTACTTTACAAGCTACAGTGACTGGCTCAATTACTAATGGCCCCAATGGAGAAGTTACTTTCTATCCATCGTCTAATCCTGCCATGTTGACAGGAGACGCAGGAGACTATGAAGGTGAGATAGAAATTACATTTGCCGACGGTACTATTCAAACAGTGTATGACGTGTTGAAATTTAAAGTAAGGGCTGATTTCTAATGCCCGCAAAAATTACCCTTGCCAACCCAACATCTAGCGTCACATCAGTCAAACTGAGAGCAGGTGTTGTAGTTGTCTCGCCGGTAGTTTCTGAAAGTAATCAGTACCCTGTAGTTGCTACCTCTGCGCAAATTGCCGCAGCCACTGTTGCTCATGTGTACCCAGTATCGGATATTTCATATATTCTTCTCGCATCTGCTGCTTACTTAGATACAACAGGCTTGTTTAAATACACTACAGACTTAGTCACTGTTGTTGAAAACACAGCATTTGTTGTTTCAAAAATTGCTGATGCAGATTCTTTTTATCTTGACGACGCAACTACTATTGCTTTTGATCAAGCAACTTCAGACAGCGTGGCTATGTCAGATAACGTTGTTACTGTTTTGATATTTATTCGGGACTTTGCAGAAACAATTTCTTTAGTTGATAGTGCAGCTAAGTTAATTAGCCCAGCTTACGTTGAAACAGTTTCTACATCAGACACAAAAGTAATTGCGGTTGGTATCACAAAAGCAGATTCTTTTTCGTTAAGCGACTTTACAGCTGTTGTTTATTCACCGGCATACAGTGATACTGTTTCTTCACCAGATGTTACAAGATTAGCGACAAGTAAACTTTTTTCAGAGACAATGTCTACATCAGACAGCGGGCTGGTAGTTGCGCAGAATTATTGCGACATTACATACTTTGCTGCGGATTATGTTGGCGAGTCCAGAACTTTCTAAGCAGGAGCAACCATGATTAACGACAGTATCAAAATTACCGGTGATGTCCGAATTGACCTTTTTGATGAAAGCGGCATGGTTAAAGACACCCGCGAAATTAAAAATTTGGTAGTCACTGTAGGCAAAAACTACATAGCGTCACGTATGAAAGATGCGACTGCTACTGCCATGACACACATGGAGTTAGGCACTGGAACTACAGCAGCCGCAGTAGGCGATACAACTTTACAAACCGTAATTTCTGGTTCTCGGGTAACTCTGACCTCGACTACTGTGACTACAAATGCTATTGAATACATAGCAAGTTTTCCGGCCGGAACTGGTACTGGTGCAGTTACTGAAGCAGGTATTTTTAATGCGGCTTCCGCAGGAACAATGCTTTGCCGCACAGTATTTTCTGTTGTCAATAAAGGTGCTGCTGATGCAATGAGCATCACTTGGACTATTACAGTCTCCTGATTGGAGAGTAGATGGTAACGATTGTCACTCGGGCCGGTAAAGGTTCTCCGTTAACCAATACGGAAGTTGATGCCAACTTTACCAACTTAAACACCGGTAAAGCAGCGGTAGGCGCAAACACGGATATTACTTCCGTTGCTTTGACGACAGGAACAATCTCTACAGCGCCATCTGCAAATACTGATATTGCAAATAAGTTATATGTTGATGGAATTGCTTCTGGCCTTAATTTTCACTCGGCTTGTAACTACGCAACAATAGCAGCCCTAGCAGCAAACACCTATAACAACGGTTCAAGCGGGGTAGGGGCTACCTTAACTGCTGTAGCAGTCGGTACGCTAACCATTGATGGCTATACATTGGTTATTGGCGATGTTGGTAAACGGCTTTTAATAAAGAATGAAGTAGCTGGCGCTAACAATGGGGTATACACGCTGACTCAAGCGGGTACAGCGGTACTGCCTTATATCCTGACCCGTGCAACTGATTACGATACCAGCGGGTCTGGTACAAACGAAATTGACGCTGGCGACTTTATCCTTGTATTGTCTGGTGGCAGCTTATCCAATAGCTCATGGGTGCAGCAAACACCACTCCCAATTACTGTTGGAACTACAGCTATTACGTTTACTCAATTTGCTGCGCCATATTTATTTACATATCCAGCAACAGGTATTGCTAACAGTACAGGCTCAGCTTGGGGTACATCCTATTCGACAACAGGTACAGGAACTGTAGTTGTTCTTGCTACATCGCCTACATTAGTGACTCCGG
>Ga0114977_10000569_pt1 | contig 24539 bp, 25 predicted proteins | sample S_130805_MF_Meta_FD_87026 | JGI IMG/M metagenome (GOLD analysis project Ga0114977, IMG submission 87026) | Freshwater microbial communities from Lake Simoncouche, Canada to study carbon cycling - S_130805_MF_MetaG | ecosystem: Environmental > Aquatic > Freshwater > Lake | place: Lake...
CATCACCCATACCGAGTATGCGTGATGCTATGCGGTCAGGGTGAAATTCTTCAAATTCAGAGACTTTTTCTCCAACCCCGATGAATTTAATCGGGCAGCCAGTAACCGCGCGCATTGAAAGTGCAGCACCGCCCCTGCCATCGCCATCCACACGAGTGAGGATTATGCCTGTAACACCGATCTGGCTTTGGAACTGGCTGGCGATGTTCACCGCATCTTGCCCAGTCAGGCAATCTGCAACCAGAAGAGTTTCAATTGGGTTTGCCAGCTTCTTAACATTCTGTAATTCCTTCATTAATTCAGCATCTATATGCAAACGGCCTGCCGTATCGAGAATCAAAACATCGTAACCCTCCAGCCTTGCTGCCTCTAAGGCGCGCTTGGTGATCGCTTCGGGCTTTTCGCCCTCGACTATAGGCAGGCTGCCTACTTCTATTTGTTTTGCTAAAATTTCCAACTGTTTTTGCGCAGCCGGGCGGTAAATATCCAGCGATGCCAAAAGCACTTTTTTGCCCTTTTTCCTGCGTAAAAGTAATGCAAGTTTAGCAGCTGAAGTGGTTTTACCTGAACCTTGCAAACCTGCCATCATTATAACTGCGGGCGGCGCCATGTTCAAATTTAGCTCTGATGCGCTAGAACCCAGGGTTTCTGTAAGATTATCTTGTACAATCTTTATGACCATTTGTGCAGGTGAAATGCTTTTTACAACCTCTTGCCCTATGGCACGTTCTTTTACCTTATTTATGAAGTCTTTAACTACAGGCAGGGCAACGTCAGCCTCAAGAAGCGCAATTCTAACCTCACGCATAGCAGCGTTTACATCATCTTCGGATAAGAATCCCTTACCCTTTAGCTTGGAGAATATTTTTCCTAGGTTATCACTTAAATTTTCGAACATATTAGTATATAATTAATAAAGATGTTATATCATGAATTATCAGCACTATAGGTAATAACATGGAAAAGGTAAATACCAATAAATTAAATACCATACTTCTAGCTGAATATGGATGTAAAATACATAATATGCCTCGCAAATCAACAGGGCTTAAAAATACAAAGATAGGATTTAGTTCAAAATTTAAAGAAGGCTTTAGTTTACTTGAGCTTAGTATTACCCTTACAATAATTTCACTTATTATCGCTGCAATTGTTGCAGGACAAAATATTCAAAAACAAGCGCAACTTCAGCAAGTTATAACCGACATCTCCACTATCAGCTCAGCATACCAACAATTCTCTGCATCCACTGAAAGTGGAGGAAATGGCGCTGCACCTGGTGATTTCAGCGGCGCACAAAGCAAATTTGGCTCAACTAGCACAGATAATGGTGATGGAAATGGCTATTTAGCCACAAGTGTTGGAAATATTGGCACTATTTGCTCTGTTACAGGAAATGCCAATGAAGAATTGATGTTTTGGCAACACCTTCAATTGGCAGGATTGATTTCTGGCTCATATGATTGCAAAACCACAGGATCAGCGGGACTAAAAGCTACCCAAATAAAAAATGGCTACTATCAGGCACATAAATTAAGTACCGCAACAGGTGCAGCAACCAGAAGGCTGAATATACAAGTTAGTAAATATAACGTAACAAACAGCACCATGGGATCAGGGTTATTTTCTACCCTTGACGCATCCGCCATTGATACTAAAATTGATGATGGCATGCCGACTATTTACTCCATATCGAATGGCGATGCACACACCTCGAATACCCAGGCAGGAGATGGCGCTGATCAGGCCGCCGGAAACTGTGTTAAAACAAGCTCGACACCTAATACATACAATACAACAAATTTAACCGGCACACCGTGCATGTTATATTTCTATGTTGAGTAAAGTCAATTACTTAAGATTGGGTTTATCTTGATTGGCCTTAGGAAAAAGAACCACTTTCACATTACCTTTCAATTTTATTCGCCCACCATCATTTTCAACAGAAAAACTATCCCCTGTAATATTACCAAGTGGCCCCTGACCTGTGATTTTTACATCCCCATAAAGAGTATTATTTTTCATATTGGCATGGACTTCACTTGTATTAAATTCATAACCATCTTGATTAAAAAGATTAATATTGCCCTTTAAGTCCATTATTTTTTTTGAGTGGTCTATAAGCCCATCCTCTGCCGTTAAAGAAATCCACCCACCGCCTTTTAAATTTATATCAGCGTTAATATCTTTCAAAAACATCCTTTCAGTTTTATCCTGAGTAGCTGTTTTGGCGGTGATATTATATGTTTGGTCATTATTATCCACTCCTTGCAAATGTGGATTTACCATTTTTGGCAACTCACCCTCTGCACCTTTTTCTACTGTTGAAAAAGTTAGCCTTAGATTTTTATTAACCTTATTTGTAAGCGGTAGGATTATAAGCGCGGCAACAAGTATAAAAGCAACAGCAAGAAGTGCAATTTTTGTTATAGAAACAACTCTGCTATGACCAATAACTGGCTCAAGCAGCAATTTTAATAAATGTGTTATGAGATGGTTAATTTTAGACATTTGAATTTTGAGATTTGAAAATTAAAATCTCTATATTACCCCCGCCCGCAAAATATCATGAATATGTAAAATACCGACAGGCTTGCCGCTCTCAACAATGAAAAGTGAGGTAATTTTACCAGGCATCATACCCAAAGCTTGTGAGGCAAGGCATTCTTTCCCTATTGTTTTAGGATGCTTTGTCATAACTACATACGCTTCTTTTTGCATAATCTCGGGCGACATATGCCGGCGTAAATCTCCATCAGTTATAACGCCTACCAACTCACCATTCTTATTCACAACCCCAGCGCAACCAAACCTTTTCGCTGTTATTTCAATCAGAACATCAGCCATTATCATATTTTCATTCACCAAAGGCACATCGGCCCCTACATGCATTAAATCCTTCACCTTAATGAATGCGGCGCCAAGCTTTCCGCCCGGATGTAAAACCCCATAATCATCATTTGTAAAGCCACGCCTCTCAAGTAGGGCAATTGCTATTGCATCGCCAAGTGCAAGCATCATTGTAGTTGATGTGGTTGGCGCGTTAGTTTCCGTAGCTTCTGGAATTGCAGGCAAAATTAAAGCCACATCGGCAGCCGAAACCAATACAGAAGTATTACGACGAACAATACCAATGAGTGGAACACCAAAACGTCTGCTATAATTTATAATATCGCCAAGTTCAGATGTTTCTCCAGAATTTGAGAGCAAAACCACCACATCATCTTTGGTAACCATACCAAGGTCGCCATGGCTGGCCTCCCCCGGATGCACGAACAGTGCAGGGGTTCCAGTTGAAGCAAGTGTTGCTGCAATTTTGCGTGCAACATGACCGCTTTTCCCCATACCGCTTAATACCACCCTTCCCTTGCATGAATGCAGCAAATCGAGTGCGTTAATAAAGTTTTCATCTAACCATGATTCCAGCGCTTCCAGGCCTTTTATCTCCTGAGCAAGAACCCTTCTTCCGGCTTCTATATCATTGTTATTGTGTTGTTTTTGCGCCAATTTCATGCCTATACTGTTTTTAATTTCCGTAAAACTTTGAAGCTGCACAATGCCATGTGCCGGGCAGAAAATCAATAATTTCTTTATTTTCCTTGATTATAGGGACAAAAATTCTTATTTTCGTGGTTCCTAAAATTCTAAAAATATTGATTCTTGTAAAATATGAAACCGCTACCGCAAAATTACGACCATAAAATTGTTGAGAAAAAATGGCAGAGCTACTGGGAAGAAAACCAGGTTTATAGCTGGAAGGACGATCAAAGCCGCGACGAAACTTATGTGATCGACACGCCTCCGCCAACAGTTTCGGGAGTTTTACATATGGGGCATATTTTCTCATATGCTCAGGCTGATTTTGTAGCCAGATTCATGCGTATGCGCGGCATGGATGTGTTCTATCCCATGGGTTTTGACGATAACGGCCTGCCAACGGAGCGCTTAGTTGAGAAGGTAAAGAAAGTACGCCCTGCCGATTTAGGACGCGAGAAATTCATTGAAGTATGCGAAGAGGTTTCAGCGGAAGCACGCAAGGAATTCCGCCATTTATTTGAATCAGTAGCCTTAAGCGTTGATTGGAAGCAGGAATATCACACAATAAGCGCGGAAAGCCGAAAAATATCACAACTTTCCTTCCTTGATTTATTTAATAAAGACCGCGCCTACCGCAAACTCCAGCCGATGTTCTGGGACCCTATCGACCAAACTGCCATCGCGCAGGCTGAAGTTGAAGACAAAGAAGTTGCTTCATTTGAGAATTATATTCCTTTTGGGATTGTGGATGAGAATGACCAGCCATCCACTCTTGGCTGGAACTCACTGCCAAAAGTTAATATCATGACCACCCGCCCTGAACTTCTTGGCGCTTGCGTTGCACTTATGTGCCACCCTGATGATTCCGCAAAATATAAAGGCAAAAAAGCTGTCACCCCTCTTTTCAACGTAATTGTCCCGATTGTGGCTGACGAAAAAGTGAATAAGGAAAAAGGCACTGGCCTTGTTATGTGCTGTACCTTTGGTGACGAGACAGATATCTCTTGGTGGCGCACACATGATTTAAAGACGCGCTTAATTCTTGATAAATATGGCAAAATTAGGTTCGGCTTAGGCGATAACAAGCTAGAATTTTTAGGTTGCGATTCGTATTTAGATAGCTCAAATACTATCAATATAAATAAAGCAATTGAGCATTTCCAAGCCTTAGAAGGCAAAAAAGTTTCTAATAGCGACCCTAAAAATTTAGGCGCTCGTGAAATATCAATTAACTTGTTGAAAGAAGACGGTTTATTAATCGAGCAAAAACCAATCACCCATGCTGTGAAGTGCGCGGAACGCTCAGGAGCGCCGCTGGAAATTTTGCCCACACACCAGTGGTTTATAAAAATACTTGACCAGAAAGAGCAGCTAAAAGCCAAGTCAGCGCAGTGCAACTGGCATCCTGAATATATGCGCATCCGCATTAACCAGTGGATTGACGGGCTTTCATGGGATTGGTGCATATCGCGGCAGCGTTATTTTGGCGTGCCGTTCCCGGTATGGTATTCAAAACGCACTGGTGAGGAAGGTAAGATCATACTCCCTAGTCCAGCAGATTTGCCAGTAAACCCTCTTGTGGATTTACCAAAAGGCTATACGCGTGACGAAGTAACCGGCGAGGCCGACGTTATGGACACATGGGCAACATCTTCTATTTCTCCGCAGCTAAGCTCTAAGGCAATCTCGAAAGAATATGCGCTGGATTACGACCGCCATACAAAACTTTTCCCAGCAGACCTGCGCCCGCAGGCGCATGAAATTATTCGCACATGGGCATTTTATACGATTGTAAAAGCGCACCTGCACGAAGATGAAATTCCATGGAAAAACCTGATGATTTCCGGCTGGTGTTTGGCATCGGATAAATCAAAAATGAGTAAATCCAAGGGCAACGTTATAACCCCGGTTGATTTAATTGAAGAAAAAGGCGCCGATGTGGTGCGTTTTTGGGCTTCAACTTCACGTCTGGGCTCTGATACGGCTTTTTCTGAAGATGTTCTCAAAATAGGTAAGAAGCTGGTTACAAAACTCTGGAATGCAACGAAATTTGCTGCAATCCACCTTGATAAATTGCAGGAAAAACCCGGCACTGCACTAGAAGATGTTGAAAGAAAAATTATTACACAGCCGCTCGATTTATGGATTCTCACCCGATTAAAGCGTGCTATCAATATTGCAACACAAGAATTTGATAAATATGAATATTGCGATGCACGTGTTGCCACTGAAGATTTCTTCTGGAATGATTTTTGTGACAATTATTTGGAGCTGGTAAAAGGCCGTGTTTATGGCGAGGCCGCTGGCACTAGCGCAGCAGCGCAAAAATCTGCAGTATATACAATTTACCACTGCTTAGATGGCATATTGCGTCTATTCGCACCAATTGTGCCGCATGTTACAGATGAGCTTTATACTCATATATTCGACGATAAAGTGGCAGCTGGTGGCTCAATACATGCGCGAGGAAATTGGCCGAAGGCATCTGACTATCCTGAAAATAAGAATTTTGAACAGGCTGGAATTACAGCGGTTGGTGTTTTAAATGCTGTGCGTAAATTAAAAGCAGAGCGTGGTGTTTCCATAAAATGGCCACTGAATTTTATTTCTATAGCTGGCGAAGGCGCAAAAGAACAAATTGCCGATTTTGCTGATGATTTAAAAAATGTGACCAGCGCTGCTGAAATTATATTTACAGAAAATCAGACAACTAGTGAACAGGCTTTGACAACAAAAACCGATGATGGAAAATTTCAGGTTACAGCTGAATTCGCACAAAGCGCAAGCAATAGTGATGCCGCATAAGCTTTTGGTATACTTAGATTATGATATGATTATATGGAGCTTGAAAGAAAATATAGGATTTTGTTTGTTTTCAATCATTTAAACAAGCAATTTGAGGAAATTTTTCCTGAAATTTGCAATGGCCTTATTAAAATTGGGCACGATGTGCATGTAATTTATTCGCCGCAAAATATAAGTGAGGAGTTTGAAATAAAGTTACGAAAAGTTCCATGGATAAATGCCAAGAAGTTATTAATTGCCAATGGCTTCGATACTTCTTGGGCAGATATTCCATTTGCAATTCGTAGATATATAAAAAAGCATAATGGTATGGATGTAATACATAGCTTTGGGCTCTGCTGTGGTGTTTTATCATATCCTGCTGGAGTTGCATCGCAAGCTGCTATAATAAACACACCAGATGCAGTGGTTTCTGTGGTGGCTAAAAATACATCCAGCATACTAAAGAGATTTATAAATGATAACATATCCTATGTTTTCAACCGCTTATGCGACTTGATATTATTTTCTTCACAAGTTGATAAAACCAACTCAGCAGATGACATAAGTTATCGTAAAGTTGCATCTGATTTTATAGATTTTGCAGAGAATGGTGATGAGGTGAGTAAGAAATTGCTCGAAATATACGAAAATGCAATAGCCACAAAAAGGAAATAGCTATGAAAATAAAACCTGAAAAACTTTCCCTTATGATTTTTATTTTCTCTATAGCTTCTATAACTATTTGCTCATTATCACCTAAGATCCCAACCCCGGAAAAATATAATCTGGATAAATTCATACACGGCGGCGCCTATGCTGGGCTCGCTCTTTTGGCATATTTCTTTTCTAAAAACCAAAAGATTTTCATTACGTTATTTGTTGCGATAATTACGCTAGGAGGAATAATAGAGATAATACAAACTCTTATTCCAGCAAGAAGTGGAACAATCGGTGATTTTGCAGCTGATCTCATCGGCGCTGTTTGCGGCGCGTTAATCGCAAAAAAAATAAAACCCATTCTGATGCGTTGGTTTAATGATTAGGTAAATAAACATGAATATGACTCTTCAACAAGCACGCAGGATGGAGGCACCAAAGGGTGTTAAGCTGGGAAATTTAAAGGCGTTGTTCCAATATATTGCGCCATATAAACTACACTTACTTGGTGCAATTTTTGCATTATTAGTTACATCATTTTCAGTTCTTGGGCTGGGCAAAGGCCTTGGCTATTTAATCGATAAAGGCCTTGGCCAAGGCGGAAACCCTGGTGTTCTAAACACAGCACTATTCATCCTAATCGCTATCACAATAATGCTGGCAATCGGTACTTTTGCAAGGTTTTTTCTGGTCACTTACGTTGGCGAACGCGTGGTTGAGAAAATGCGCAACCAGATTTATGAACGAATTATCAGCCTTTCACCTGAATATTTTGAAACCAGCAAATCTGGGGATATACTTTCCAGAATCACTAATGACACATCACTGCTACAAGTTGTTGTTGGTAGCAGCCTCTCAGTTGCGCTGCGTAACACGGTTATGCTGATTGGAGGCATGGCGCTGCTTATTCATACCAGCTCTAAATTAAGCCTGATTGTAGCGTTTGTTGTACCGCTTGTGCTTGCACCAATAATAATACTCGGGAGGCGCTTACGCAAGCTTTCCCGTGCAACTCAAGAGAAAATAGGCACACTTTCAGCGCATGCCGAAGAAACCATAACTGGCATAAAAACCATTCAAGCTTATGTGCGCGAAACGCTAGAAGTTTCAAATTTTCATAAACTTACAAAAGATGCGTGCGATGTTTCTGTGGAGCGCATACGTTTGCGTTCATTCCTAACCGCCATTGTAATTATGTTTGTTTTTGGCTCAATTGGTTTTGTGCTTTGGGTTGGCGGGCATGATGTTGTTTCTGGAAAAATGAGTGCGGGCGCGCTTTCTTCATTCATTTTTTACTCAGTAGTAGTTGCCGGCGCAACTGGCGCTATAAGCGAGGTTTTCGGCGATTTACAACGAGCATCAGGCGCAATGGAGCGCATAATGGAATTGCTTGCCATAAAATCGAAAATCGAAAGCCCCGCTCTACCCACTCCTCTTCCAAAAGATTGTATTGGTGAAATATCCTTCAAAGATGTAACGTTCTCATATCCTAATCACCCTGAGAAACCATCATTGCATAATGTGAATCTTAATATAAAACCCGGGGAAACACTTGCAGTTGTTGGCCCATCTGGCGCTGGAAAAAGCACGATATTTCAATTGCTTTTCAGGTTCTATGATGCAAGTCTTGGTGAAGTGATGATTGACGGCATAAACGTTAAGAACCTTGCATTGACTGATCTACGTGGGCTTTTTGGACTGGTTCCGCAAGATCCGGCAATTTTCTCAGGAACTGCCTTTGAAAATATAGCCATTGGCAACCCTAATGCAACATTTGATGATGTGGTGCAGGCCGCAAAATCAGCTGCCGCACTTGAATTTATTGAGCTTCTGCCGCAAGGATTTAATTCCTTCCTTGGGGAAAAGGGTGTTAGGCTCTCTGGTGGTGAGAAACAACGCATAGCGATTGCACGCGCATTTCTAAAAGACCCAAAAATACTACTGCTTGATGAAGCAACCTCTGCGCTTGATACTAACAACGAGGCATTAGTGCAAGGCGCACTAAAAAACCTTATGAAGGGACGCACCACACTTATTATTGCACACCGTTTTTCCACTGTGCAAGAAGCTGATCGGATAATAGTCCTAGAAAATGGTACAATTGTTGAGCAAGGAACAAACGAACAGCTAATGAAAAATAATGGCCTTTATGCAAAGCTGGCTAATGTTGGGTTTGAGGGTTGATATAGTAATTTAACCTGAGTTTTGGATAAGGAAGCGCATAAACTTGTAATTCCAGAAGTTAGAGAGAATTGGAAATATTTGATTTTCTAGGCGAATTTACCTATCTGGAATGACAACATATATTCTTCAGGCAACTTCATATTCTTTTAGCTTGTTACGAAGTGTACGGATTGATATGCCAAGAATGTTTGCGGCATGTGTGCGGTTGCCTATGCAGTGAGTTAATGTATTGATTATCAACTCTTTTTCAACAGATTGCATCGTTCTTCCCACTAGACCAGCGGAATTTATATCTGCTGGCTGGCTATCATTATTTGAATCGGATCCAAGCATAATATCTGCAGGTGTAATTTCACTGCCAACAGCCACCAGCAAAGCGCGGTGCATTATATTTTCAAGCTCACGCACATTGCCAGGGAAGCTGTAATTTTCTAGCTTACTAATTGCAGAATTTGATAAAGGCAGCTCATCAATGTCATTTACTTTGGCATATTTTTTTATAAAATGGTTACAAAACAGCCTTATATCCTCTTTGCGGGATTTTAAAGGCGGAAGTGCAACATTTATTACATTGAGACGGAAATATAAATCCTCGCGAAAATTGCCATTACGCACTTCTTCCTGCAAATCACGGTTACTGGTGGCGATTATCCTTATATCAACCTTCACCGGCTTATTACCGCCAACGCGGTCGATTTCACGCTCCTGAATTGCGCGCAGCAACTTTGCCTGTAAGCGCAAATCCATTTCACTTATTTCATCAAGAAGAAGCGTTGAGCCACTGGCTTCCTCAAATTTACCGATACGCCTCGCCACCGCGCCGGTAAACGCCCCTTTCTCATGACCGAATAATTCTGATTCAAGCAGGTTATCAGGTATGGCGGCGCAGTTAAGCGAGATCATCTCGCTACCTGCCCTCTTGCTTTTTTTATGGATATATTTCGCTATTACTTCCTTACCAGTCCCGGATTCACCTGTTATGAGGATACTGGCCTCGGAGGCTGCAACCCTATCGCAAAGTTTTATTATATTCTGCATGGTGCTAGATGCGGAAATAACGTCCGCAGATTCTTCGGTTATGGCCTCCAAGAGAGCGGCGATTAGTTCTTCATCAGGCGGAAGTGGTATATATTCACGCGCACCAGCTTTAATTGCCTTCACAGCACTAACACTATCATTTTCAATGCCACATCCAACCACAGGTACACTTATACGTTCCGATGCAAGCATGGCAATTAATTTTGCAACATCAAGCTTCACATCAATCATGATGAGGTCTGCACCCTTGCCAAGGCGCAAAGACTCAAGCGCCGAATCAATATCCCGGCACTGCACAACTTTTGCACCGCGCTTTTGCGCTATCTGGCTTGCTAAGGCCACCTGCCCGCCTAATTCACCTATGATCAATAAACGCATATTATTTTAAATTTTATATTTTATATTTATAAATTAAGAAAATTTAATATCGCCCCTTAGAATAAATTGATTTCCGAATCTTAAATTTAAAATTTCAAATTTCATATTTAAAATCCATATTAATCAGAATCAGATTTAATAACCTCAGTCATCGTAACGCCGATTTTATTTTCAACAATCACCACCTCACCCCTTGCAACAAGGCGACTGTTAAAATAAATATCAATTGCTTCTCCAACCTTCCTGTCTAACGTTATAACCGCGCCACGTCCTAACTTTAAAAGCTGGCTTACAGGCATGTTAGTGCGCCCTAGCACAGCAGAAACCTCAACTGGAATATCTGCGATTGACTCAAGGCTAACCTCGCCAACATGGGCTGAATCCAAAGATTTTGCAAAACCATATTGATCTTTTAATACATCATCGCTCATTTTTCTTATCCTGATTGTAATTTTATAGAGTTTATTATTTACGGTTTAAAATTTCTGGTTAAAACATAAATACTACACACAAGCGTTTCACCTTAAACATTTTCACATAATTTTTCAATCTGCACCCATAATTCATCTTTATTGCTTCTTAAACCACCGCCCTTCCATTGTATTTCACAACTTCCTGGAGATAATTCTTGGTTACCGTTTATTTCAATATGATTCTTAAAACCTTCATTTTTTATAATTGCTCTTATTCTACTATCAACATTATCAACTAATGTGTTGTTAACTGAAATGGTAACCGTTGGTTCATCAAATAGCAACGGCAGACTCTCACTGATGATTTTTTCTATTTCAGAGTAAGGTTCATTCTTCAGCGCTGTTCCGGCAACTTTCCGCGCTACTCTTATAACCAAAGACGTCAATTCTTTTATATGTTGGTTATTGCGGGTTTTTACTGCCTCACCTATTGCGGCAAGTTTTATTGTTATATCGGCAAGGCTCACTTGTATCTGTTTTTCTATTTCCGCCTCAAGAGATTTTGCTCCACTATATCCCTTAGCATATCCTTCTTCATAAGATTGCTGCTTTACCTCATATAGCTCTTTTTCAGAAAAGATCGGTGCTTTAGGCATTTCCTTTTCTATTGTTTCAACACTATTATTTCCAGCGGCATGATTTCCAGAAGGTTTATATGGAAAAGAACGAAAGCCAGCGTTCGGCTCAGCAGATGAACCGCCAGATTTTCCAGAATCAAGCGACCTGAACGGAAACCTATGTATTTGCTTAGTTGTGTCCATATTTTATACCGTTAATATACCAGTTCATCCTGCTCATTACCACCCTGCTCGATAAGCATTTGACCACTATCAATCAGCTCTTTTGCCTGCCCGATAATTATTGCCTGCGCCTCATCTACATCACGCATACGCACAGGTCCCATTGATTCCATTTCCTCCAGCATAATCTTAGAGGCACGTGCTGACATATTCTTAACAAATATATTACGAATTTCTTCAGATGCACCTTTAAGAGCAATGGTAATTTTTCCCTTATCCGCAACGCGAAGTAACGCCTGTATACCTGCAGCATCGGCATTAACAAGATCATCAAACGTAAACATTAGGTTCTTGATTTTTTCAGCTGAATCAGGGCTGCGCTTTTCAAGCATTTCCATGTATTTGGCTTCTGTAACGCGGTCAAAGTTATTGAATATTTCTGCCATAACTTCATCATTATCAAGCTTATGGGTTTTGGCAACAGTGCTAATAAATTCAGCACGTAGTGCTTTTTCAATTCCGTCCAAAACTTCTTTTTTAACGTTATCCATCTCCAACATCCTGAGTATTACCTCGGATGCGAAATCTTCGCTCAAATGTGAAATAACTTTTGCACCATGTGCTGGTTTTAATTTTGTAATAATAAGAGCTGCCGTTTGCGGATATTCGGTACGTAAATATGCCGCCAGAACCTCTTCACTAACATTGCCAAGCTTATCCCAGGTATTTCTTCCCGCAGGACCCCTTATATCTTCCATTATGACATTTACTTTATCCTTACCCAGCACAGCCGCTAGCAACCTTTCGGTATTATCAAGGTTACCTACAAAATTCAATGTTTCGGATAATGCATTGGAAAAGTCAAAAAACAGCCTCTCCACAACCTCAGGACTAACAGTTCCAAGGGTGGACATTATTTGTGATATTTCTTTAATTTCATCTTCATGCAGCAGGTTAAAAATTTTACCTGCATTAGATTCATTAAGCGACATAAGCACTATCGCCGCTTTTTCAACACCACTTAACGCTGCATAATTATCTTTTTGTGCCATAAAAAATCATAAATTTAAGATTTAAGATTTAAGATTTAAGCTTGAAGAAGTAAAATTATAAAAATCTTAAATCTACAATCATAAATCTTAAATCCCTTCTAACCATTCTCAAGCCATCCCCTTATAATTGCAACCGCTTCACTTGGATGACGTTCTACGATATCGTTAATTGCGCCAAGCGAAGAACTATTCATTTTTTCTTCAAATTTCTGCATATCAATTAAAGGCTCTTTTTTCTTCATCGCCTCTTCGTGACCTGTTATTTCAGCAAGCTCATCTAGCTCATTGCCAGTAAGGGCGCTTTGCAGCTCTATTTCCTCAGCGCCTGATTTGCTAAGTTCAAATGCCCTTCTAACCATCGGTTTTACAACCAGAACCAGTATCAATGTAATTACTATTCCAATTACAATTGTTTGCAAGATATTGGTCAGATCATTGGTCAACCAACTATATTTCTTGTCTTTTGTTGGCCCAAGAACTTCGGTTATAAATTTCATATTTGCAACTTCGATGGTATCGCCACGCTTGTCATCGAAGCCAACTGCTGATTTTACAAGAGTTTTGTATTGGTCAAGCTCTTCCTTGGTACGAGGTTGATATGTATATTGTTGTGTTGCCTCATCTAGTACATATGTTCCATCCACAAGCACAGCTATTGAGAGGCGCTTCACAGCACCTGTTTGTTTTATATGTTTTTTATTGGTTTTGGAGATTTCATAATTAGTAACTTCATTAAGATTCGCGCTATCGCTTGCAGCGCCAGCAGGAGTACCTGATGCCTCTGCGCCTGGCAAATTATTAGCAGCACTAACTTCTCCGCCTGCACCCTCGGATGATTTCTGACTTTCCTCGGAAGTTTGTACTGAACGGGCTACCTTACCATCAGGATCGTATGTTTCAGAATCAATAACATCCTGGTCAAAATCCATTTCAGCCGAAATTTGTGCCTCAACCTTACCAAAGCCAACCGAGCGGCCAAGTAAATCCTCAATTACATTCTTAATCCTTTTCTCATATCCAACTTTAAATTCTTCTGAATTAGAGGCTATAATACCAGGGTCATTTTCATCAGAAGCACCTTTTTTAAACGGGCGACCATTTGTATCTACAATCGTAATACGGTTTAGTTTCAACCCGGGCACCGAGGTTGCAACAAGGTGGCTAATTGCGGTAACCTCTACTGCCTCAAGCATCTGGCTGCCTTTCATATGCAGCACTATCGAAGCTGAAGCCTCCTCTTTACCACGGGAGAACATATCTTTATGCGGCAGTACAAGATGCACCCTGGCCCTCTCAACCTGCGAAAATGAACTAATAGTCCGCCCAAGTTCACCTTCCAATGCTCGCACCAAATTTACATCATTCACAAAAGAAGATGCTCCCATTGTATCGCTTTTATCAAATATTTCATAACCAACAGAAGCTGTTGCTGAAGGAAGGCCATTTTTCGCAAGGGTCATACGTGCAGTTAGAACCTTATTTGCCGGAACCATTATTTGTGCGCCACCGCTACGCATTTCATAATAGATGCCCATACTTTCCAATTCTGCAGCAATTTTTGCACTATCACCAGAATCAAGGCCACTATATAGCGGTACAACTGTAGGTGCACCAAGCCTGCCGGAAACCATCATAATTGCGACAACCAAAGCCACGCTCACAACCGCAAGGATTGCAAGCTTCGGTAAACCCATATCTTTGAATAGTTGTGCAGTTGCGCTCATAAACACCACTTGATAAGGTTTAGTTATCAATAACTTAATTTTCTGTGGAAGCTACTTGCACCTGGAAATGCCACAACCTTACATGGTAATGACTTTTAAAACATATAGCATATGTTGCTGTATAAGAATCATATAACTACTATATGTTGAAAATGTAAAGTAAGAATAAGCGTAATAGGTAAAATTTATGTGGATAAATTTTCCAGAAGGCATAATAGCCTGTTAATTATAGATATTGGGAGGCAAATTTTGCCTATCTTATATTTTCGAGAGTGAATTAGTGCAACATAATAGTTAGAAGAGCTCAATATGCTCCCTTTCTGGCAAGAACAGCAGAAAACGTCCTTAATAATATCGCTATATCATTTCTTAGCGACCAATTCTTTATATATTGCATATCAAGGCAAACCCTTTTTTCGAAAGTCATGTTATTGCGTCCGCTCACTTGCCACAAACCAGTCAACCCTGGCCTAATGGTATAGTAAATCTCACATTGGCTTTTTCCATAAATATCCGCCTCATCAAGCAGGATTGGCCGTGGCCCCACAAGGCTCATTTCACCCTTAATAATATTTATTAGTTGCGGCAGTTCATCAAGACTAGCAGTTCTGAGGACTTTGCCGATTTTTGTTATCCTGGGATCGTTCTGAATTTTTCTATGTGTTTCATACATAATTTTTATTTCAGGATTGCATTCGAGCAAGTCCTGCAAAACATGCTCCGCATTTGGAACCATTGTCCTGAATTTTAAACAACTAAACTCCTGCGCGCTCCTTCCAAGCCTTTTACTACCAAAAAAAACACTACCACCTTCAATCTTTATCAAAATTCCAATAATTAAAAAAAGCGGTGCAAGCATAATAACTAATATCACGCTTATAACCACGTCAATTATCCTTTTTATGGCAAAAGCAAATGGTTGGTCCGTTTTAACAGCGGAATCCATTTCAATATTATAATTTTCTATATTTATATTTTTCATTTCGTTGTTAAAAACCTAAATTGATCATCTTCCAAAACTACTGCTGTAAGCTTACCCGTTGAATAAGCACCTGTATCTAAACCTATTTTTCCATCTTTATAAAAAGCTTCCTCAAATATAGTATGGCCAAACACTACAACTTTGCCTGGTAATGGCTCCTGAGAATTTATGAACTCTCCGCGTATCATCATCATGTCATAGTCTGTTTGCGCGCTTAATTCAACATTTGGCTGCACCCCTGCATGGACAAAAACATAATCACCCTCAACATGTTTCACAGGCAAATTCTTTAGGAAATTTATATGCAATTCCGGAACTGCTTTTCTAAAAGCCTTTTGCAGAGCTTCCTTGTCATATCTTTTTCCATTTGTATCCCTAATATCCACACCATAGCTTTCCATTGTGGCATTTCCACCCCATATAACCCACATGTCACCTATAGAGGAATCTTCAAGAAAATCCAGCATGGCATTTTCATGATTTCCTTTAATAAAAATCCGTTCAAACCCTTCTATATTCTCACTTATAAACGAGTCTATAATTCGCTTACTATCAGGCCCACGATCAATAAAATCACCCAGGTAAATTATTATCTTCCTGAAATTATCCCCAGCACTTTCTGCATCCTGCTTTATTATACCATGCATTTTTTGCATCAAACCGTAACAGCCATGAATATCTCCAATGGCATATATTCTGGTTAGTGCAGGTATTTTTGCCTTATTCTTGCCATTTTTGTTAAATGAAAACATCCTGCCCTCACTAACCTGATTAATATTCGCTGTAATTATTATTGTGCTAACCTAAGTCACTATAGCTATACATACTTTGCCCATCTATATCAACACGGGATAGTACAACACCCTCTAAATAAAAAATAATAAGTTTAAGGCCATCACCAGCTCCTGTTTTATAAGCATTGCTTTTGGATTCCTCGGCAAAAGAAAGGTTGGAATCTATAAAGAAAATGCATGAAAATAACAACAGGAAAAAGGTAATGCAAATTTTATTTGTTAGAAAATTCATAGCTTTCATGCTGTATCATTAATTGCTCAAATAATTAGTTGCATTATTATCACAATACCGAACAATCGTCAATTCCTTAATTAATTAATATAAAATGAATTCACAATAATTTAATTTTCATTAGCACTGAAAGCTATTTTCGTTGCATAAAGGTCACATTTATTATATATAACGCTTCGGATATTTGTAAAATTAAGGAATGGTGAAAAGTTATGAGAGAGCCTAGAGAGCGTGAAGAGCAAATTCAGAATTTGGCAGGAGAAATTTCGACTTTAATGAATAATGTTTATGATATTTCTCCTAAATTAGGCACACAAATTTCTGCTATTTTTCAGGCACACCATGACGATATTGTTTTACCGACAGATACTAATCATGATTCTATATTTTCAAGCTCAGGTACTGAAAAGATTCAAAGAAGTCCAAAAAAAATGAATGATACATATCTTGGTACAAAACAACTTTTTGACACTATAAGAACAAAGATAAAAAATTCAGATGATGAAATTGATATAAATAAATTATATTTTCGCGAGGAGGTAAATAAATTTCAGGGTAAATTATATGAGATAACTGACGTTACGGCTGATAAACAACCACGCCTCGCAATTATAAAACATGCTTTTGGTGATGCATTAAATAATAGGAATATCAATACCATAAATCGCAATTCAGCTGCAGTAGGTTCTGTTGCAACCAGAAGACCATCTCAAACAAGAAGGCCATCTTTAAATAATCACAATAGAGCTGGCACTTTAAGACGCAGTGTAACAAGAAATTGCATAACAAGCTAAATTTCCACAAAGACCAGCTAGTGAGAGGCAGTCCGACCGGGGTTTTCATTGGGCAAGCCATCAACGCTGTCGCTCATTTGTGCCGCCGAAGGTAGTGTGGCTGGAAGGGTTGATGATATTGGGGTATTGCTGGCTAAATGCCCCCCACCACCCGCAGGCATAACAGAGCTTAGAACTGAGGCAACAACTTCTTCATTGCCCTTTCTTTGCTGCAAGTTAGAAACAATACTATTAATTATAGCAGCAGTATCTATAGAAGTTGTTGATTCTACCTTTGAATTACCCTGATTATCCAAAAATATCTTAATAATCTTGGCGGCAAGCGGTTTATTCCTTTTTACCGCATCAAGCAACAATTTGGCAACAAGCCGTTCATCACCAGAGGATGCTGCACCGTTCACATCCTGCATCAAATCCTTGATTATTGCTTGCTCTTTGTTTGTAATAGAGGTCACAGCTGAATTCTCTTGTGCAAACGCACTTATTCCACAACAATACATTGAAATAGAAGCGATAATTGCGGCACACACAATGATTTTCAATGATATATTTCGCATAAAAGCCCATAAGTTGCTTAAACTTTGAATATCATAGATATTTTGTTATGCAAACAATAATTATCTCTTTAATAAAAAAGGGCTGGTGTTAATAATGAAACATTACCAACACACAGCCCTAATCTTATCTTCCTAAAAATGACTACGCAGCCTTTTTATCGCCCCTACGATTCTTGCCAAAACGAAAGGGTTTGCCGCCAAACCTCCTCTTTGGCCTTTGTGCATCAGCACCACCTGCATCACGGTCGTTAGCAGCTGCACTTGGATCAATCAGACGTTTAATAGCATTCCATTTACCCCTATCCTCAGGAGAAATCAGGCAAAGGGCAGAGCCTTCAGCACCAGCACGGGCTGTACGGCCAATACGGTGTACATAATCTTCCGGGCACTGTGGCAAGTCATAGTTTATAACATGCTCAATATGCGGGATATCCAGGCCGCGGGCAGCAATATCAGTTGCAACAAGGATACGGTATTTGCTGGCACGGAAGCCGGCAATAACCCTGTCACGTTGACGTTGCTTCAAATCGCCATGGATAGCCTCAGCAGTATGGCCGTTTTTATCTAGCTTATCCGCCAATTTATCAGCGCCAAATTTAGTTTTCACAAATATGATCACTGAACCGGTACGTTTATCCAATTCTTTTGCAAGCTCACTATATTTATCAGCTTGCGACGTGAAAATTGAATCCTGCTTAATATTCTTAACAGGAGCATTGTTAGAACCAACAGTTACCCTTTCCGGATTTGTAAGATATTTCTTAGAAACATTCACAATTCCATGTGGGATTGTTGCTGAAAACATCAATGTCTGCCTTTTTTCTGGCAAATATTTCGCTATTTCATCAAGCTGTATACCGAAACCCATGTCAAGCATACGGTCAGTCTCGTCAAGAACCAGGAAGTCTGTACTACCTAGCATCATTGTACCACGCTTCAGGTGGTCGTTAATCCTACCCGGGGTACCAACTATGATGCGAGGACGGTTACGAAGCTGGGACAGCTGCCTTGGCATCGGCTCGCCACCGATGATAAGTGCAGTACGGATACCGCTTTTATTACCAAGAAGTTTATGCACAACATCCAAAACCTGCACAGCAAGTTCACGAGTTGGCAAAAGAACCATTGCTCCGCCACGTGGCGAATTTAAGAGAGCATTAACCATTGGAAGTACAAATGCTGCTGTTTTTCCAGAACCAGTCTCAGCAGAAGCTAAAATATCGCGCCCCTGCAATGAAAGTGAAATGGTTGCCGCCTGAATTGCTGTAGGTTTTGTAAAACCCATTCTCGCAAGCGATTCGACTAGCAATGGATGTAAGCCGAAATCTTGAAAACTAGGCTCAGTTGTGTTAGTAGGCGAAACCGCCTGCAGTATTTCAGTCATTATTATATATCCTTGAGATAGTAGCACTTCTTGAAAAGAATGATTAAATGGAAACCATTTCCATATATCTGAATTCTAATAATTATACGCCTACGCGTACAACCAAAGAACATGCTAACATGCCAAAGATATAAGCGTAGCAGGTAATCCCTGCTGGTATCTGCAAAATAATGAAATTCAATAATTGCAGAATTTAGAGAGGATCACAACCCCGTTTTTTTATCAAGCGGAGCAACAACTATACGGCGGGTAAAACCCGCTAAGCTTCATTTAGTGCCGTTTAAGTAGCTGTCAGTTTAAGTTATCAGTTGTTAGTAACAGACTGATAACAGAAAACTGACGCTGATAACCAGATTAATCTATAACTTTAAGATTAACCGCAGAAGTTTTGCCTTTGTTAGTAGCCAACTCATAGTTAACTACCTGACCTTCATCCAGGAAGTGGATTCCAGCACGCTCAAGAGCGCTAATGTGAACGAACACATCGTTGCTGCCATCTTCAGGCTGGATAAAACCATAACCCTTATTAGGGTTAAACCACTTAACTGTTCCTTTTAGCATAGACCTTCTCCTTAAGAAGCATTGTTAAAGCTGCATTAAAAAAACTAACACAACAATTGAGCGCAGGCTTTCCACCTAAACTCTTTGCTCAACATTAAGGAAGAAAAGTCATTATAGAGATTCTTACTAATCCCTGAAAAAACTTTTACATTCACCAGGATCGTATTCGCCAGATATTAAATATAGTAACTTAAACCTAGAGCCATACTTATAAAGCCAAGAGTTTTAGCAAACTCAAGTACGCAATCTACACTAAATGTAAGCCCAAGTCAATTAATATAATATAAACTTAACCATTGCCCGCAAAAAATAGGCTTATAAAATTAGCTCTTTTACTGACCAAATAAATGAATTATATAACATTTTTATGTTTTATCTTATTTTCTAAGTTAATTTGCGAGGGGCCTTATAATGACCAAAACCAAGAATAATGATGAAAAACTGTTATCAAAAGGCCTAAATCTAACTTCTTCTGCTTCAAACACCTCAGAATCAGACAATATCACCGGGCAAAAGCGAAAAAGTGCCCCCCAAATGTCTGAAGATGAAAAAAAGCAAATTGATAAGCGGATTGAGGAAAATAAAAAGAGGACACTTTATGGTATGTCCCCAGATGAGAGGCGTAAGCATCTTTATGAACTCACTAAGCATCGAACACATAATGATGTATATACTATTAAAGCCGTTGAATATGCCCATGAGTGTTGGAATAATATAGATGCCGCTAGAGCATTGCTTAGTTTAAGAAAAAATAATGAGCAAAATAGTTATTATGTGGGCAAATACTATGGCCCACCACCATTTAGAGCAAATAAAGAACTTACAAATATGGATCGTCAGGCAAAACGATCAAGAGCAGTAAATACAGCGGTAGAAGCACCTAATAACAGCAACTTAGCAAGGCGATACTATGTACCAGATAAAAATGGCCAGAGGTCATTTCTATAAAAAGAGCAAAATTGCCAAGGCTAAATCTAAATTAAATACTGATATATATCGCTAAATGGCGACATTTCCAGATGTTCCACACTTGAATTATAGCCTATACAATATGCTTGCCAATCTTGTCGGCAAGCCCAACAACCTTACCGATAATGCTAATGGTTGGCGCTTTTAAATTAGCTTTGGTTGCATCATGGAAAATTTGCGAAAGTGGCGCAAAACAGGCCTCTTGCGCTTTTGTTGTACCACTTGATATTGCAACTGCAGGCGTATCAGCAGGCAGGCCATGAGCAATTAGCTCTTTTGCCAGCTCCTCCAAGTGTGCCAGCCCCATATAAATCACTAAAGTAGTATCAGCATTTGCAAGCCCAGCCCAATCAAGCTGCATTGGCTCGCCCTTTTGCTGGTGGCCTGTAATAAAACGCACACTGCTTGCAATTCCGCGGTGGGTAAGTGGAATGCCCTGATATGCCGCAGAGCCATCCGCAGCATTGACCCCAGGGACAATTTCAAAAGGTATGTTATTTTCTATTAAATACAACGCCTCCTCGCCGCCACGGCCATATATGAAAGGGTCACCGCCCTTCAGCCGCACTACGATTTTGTTTTCGAGGGCTTTTTCAACAAGGCATGCATTGATTTCATCCTGAGTCATGTGATGGTTGCGGCAAGATTTACCAGCATAAACCCTCTCAACATGTGGCGGAATAAGGCTTAGAATTTCATCGGGAATAAGGCGGTCATACACAACAACTTCGGCAATTTGCGTAATCAGGCGATATGTTTTTATAGTGAGGAGATTTACATCCCCCGGCCCTGCCCCGGCAATATAAACAAATGGCGGTTTCATAAGAAAATTTTAAATTTTAAATTTTAAATTTTAAATTTTACATTTAAAATTATTTACAAGCCTCGTTCATCCTATCATAAGCTTTTGCGAAGCCATTTAATGAGTATCTATCAATAGAATAGCTGCCCATAGCTGAATTACCTTTCACGGTAAAGTCGTTCTGCTTTTTCAGAGCAGCGACAAATTCTTTATCCGCCTGTCTATCATTAGCCCAGGCAATTTCTCCGCCTGTGAACATAGACATTTTTTTACTGCCAAACTTCACTTCAACTTTGCTTCCGCTTGTATATTTATAACCTGACGAAGCACTTACCTCCGCAACATCGTCACCTATTCTGGTTACCATGAAATAAGGCTCATCGCGTTTTTTGTAATTTCCGGATTTTTTCTTGGGAAAACTTGTTATATAGCAGACCTTTTTACCATCAACATTCATGGTATAAACCGTCCAATCCTTGAAGGAGGTATCCTTAACTTGTGCATTTGCGCTGGCTGCAAAACCTAATAAAACCAGCATACTAAACGCTATGATTTTTTTCATTTCCTTCTCCAAACGCAAAATATACATTAAAATATCCCGCCAATTGATAGTACTACCAGCCTAGTAAATCAAGCTTTTTTAGGTATTTTATTTAATAAAATATCCAATACCCAAATTACCGATAAAATCATTATCCTTACCAAGCTTCTGCCGGATGCGATAAATGTGGGTCTCAACGGTATGAGTTTCAATACCATCCTCATAGCCCCACACTTTTTTTAATATATCATCCCTACTAACAACCTCGCCATTTGCTAAGTTTAGAAGGGCAACCAATTCAGATTCTTTTTCGGTTAAAGTTATCTTTATCTCATTTTTTACCAAAACTCTTGCAGAGTTATCAAATTCAAAATCCCCTACTTTTACAACCTCTTTATCTGATGCAGCGTCCAGAGCAAGATCCTGTATTATATCTGTAATTTCACTCAAACGATAAGGCTTCTTAATTATATTTATTTGATTTTGGCTGTCATAAATATTGGCATTTTCATTCTGCTCGGATAAGCCAATAAAATAGGATTTAGAATTGTTGGTTTTTGGCAAACTTTGCAGATTTCCTATAACAACCGATAAATCTTCACCAAATGTGTCATTATTTTCTGCAACTTGTGATATTTGCCATTCAGGAGGCAAATCCTTAAACTGGCTTATCGCTTTGAATAGTTCTTCATTTTCTAATATCAGTATTTTTGGCATTTTCTGTCTATATTTTTTATACACATTAGCAAAAACTAAAATATCTACAATTATTGTTTTAAAAAACATTTAAATTTTGTATAAGATAACGCATGATTCTGGGCAACAATGAAAAACAAATAATACAAATTGAACGCGCTTGCAGCGATTTGCGCCGCGGGATGCCTGTATATGTTGTTGGCGATAACAAAACAGGAACAATTGCTATATCGCCAGACAATATAGAATTTATCGATAAATTACTTGGTAATATTAAACTAAAAAACAAGCACTTAGTTGTTTCTTCGACCCGCGCTGCTTATTTATTTCCCTTGGAAAAAATTACTAGTGAGCTTGCAATAAAAATTGATGGTTTTAGTGCAGATGATATTTTTTCAATCTGTTCCAGCTCACCATCTAAAATAAAATTGAACTTTGAAAATTGCATTGCCGGCACGGAAATTGAGAAATCCGCACTAAAACTTGCAAAAATAGCCGAACTAATTCCGGCAATTATAACATTTGAAATATTAGAACAGCCTTCAGATGATTTCATTAAAATAACAGCCGATTCAATAGCTTCCTATATGGAGAACGCGCATTATGGGATGGCTGAGGCATGCCGCACACCACTAACATTAGCTAATGCGCCGGAGGCTCAAATCATCGCCTACCGCCCTAGTGTTGGCGGGTCGGAACATTATGCTATAATTGTTGGCAAGCCTGGCCCAAAGCCTCTGGTTAGGGTTCATTCCTCATGCTATACAGGGGATCTTCTAGCTTCACTTGATTGCGATTGCCGCGATCAATTACAAAGCGCAATTGAACTTATGAGCAATGGAAATGGCGGAATAATATTATATTTAATGCAAGAAGGTAGGGGCATTGGCCTTGTAAACAAACTGCGTACATATAGTTTACAGGACAAAGGAATGGATACGGTGGATGCAAACCGCGCGCTAGGCTTCGATGATGATGAAAGGCTATTCCTTCCCGCTGCAGAAATCTTAAGAAAACTTGGCTTTAATACCGTCCAACTACTAACCAATAATCCGCGAAAAGCCGCAGGGCTTGAAGAATATGGCATAAAAGTTTCCGCATGCGTTCCGCATATTATGCAAAGCAATGAACACAACAAAGCCTACCTGCAAACAAAGGTAGATAGGATGGGGCACAAGCTCTAATATATAATATTATTCCTTAAGATAGCGCATTCCGCCGATAATGGAACTCACAGCCTCTTCATCATCTGGGCCGAGCGGCAGTAAGATTTGCCTGTATTTTATAACCGAGCCTTCACTTGTTTTAAAAACTTCTTCCTTCTGGACCGGGCGTTTCTGTTCTGCCACCATATTATATTTATCACTTTTATTTTCCAGAAATCCAACAACAAGATTCTTTACAAATTTATCCTTCACATCTTTGCTTAATTCTTTACCGAGATTTTTACCGGTATAAGAAAAACGATATCCGTTACTATTCACCAAGGGAAAAATATCAATTATAAACAAGTCATCCCAAATACCAATTTTCTGCAACTCAAAATCATCAATATCGTAAGCGCCTAATTAAGCGCATCTTACAGATAGAATTGGAAGTGGTATAAGGTTCTCGTTAACAATATTAGCGAAGATTTTTATGGTTGAATTAAAGAATC
>Ga0114977_10000572_pt1 | contig 24463 bp, 13 predicted proteins | sample S_130805_MF_Meta_FD_87026 | JGI IMG/M metagenome (GOLD analysis project Ga0114977, IMG submission 87026) | Freshwater microbial communities from Lake Simoncouche, Canada to study carbon cycling - S_130805_MF_MetaG | ecosystem: Environmental > Aquatic > Freshwater > Lake | place: Lake...
CAGCGTCGAAGACGTTTCGGCGATGCTCATGGGTGGACACGGCGATACGATGGTTCCAATCGCTAGCTGCACAAGTGTCGGTGGTATCCCTGTTTCGCAGTTGATCCCAGATGCACGCATGGCTGAAATCGTCCAACGTACCCGCGACGGTGGAGCCGAGATCGTTTCGCTACTGAAGACCGGATCAGCTTACTATGCACCGGCTGCTGCAACCGCTCAAATGGTCGAAGCAGTGGTTCGCGACAAGAAGCGATTGATTCCAGTCGCTGCTCTTTGCAACAAGGAGTACGGCGTCGGCGGTTACTACGTTGGCGTTCCAGTCGTTCTCGGTTCGGGCGGTGTTGAGAAGATCGTTGAGCTCTCGCTGACCGATTCGGAAAAAGCCGCATTCCAAAAGAGTGTGGATGCGGTGAAGTCCTTGGTCGCTTCGATGGAAACCCTCTTGAAGGGCTAGTCCTTCAAGAGCGAATCGCCCAACGCATGTTATTTGTTGCGGATGCAGTACAGACTCGTCCGCGTTCGAACGATCAAGTCGTTGCCGACGATGGCTGGAGAAGCCAAGCATCCTGAGTCGAGCGAGTTCTCGGCCAAGACGTTCCCGTCGGCATCGACCACATGCGAACGACCTTGTTCGTCAAAGCAGTAGAAGCGGTTTGCGGCAACGACGGGAGAGCTGCTGAAGTCACCTCCGAGTCTCTTTTGCCAAACGATCTCACCCGTGGTGGTGTCCATTGCAGTCAGGACTCCGCGATCTTCGAGCGAGCAGATCCTACCGCCGAGGGAAACCGGCGATGGCTTGCACCCAATCGCCCGTGTGGCTTGCCACACCACATTCGAATCAGTTACGTCACCTTCTCCGTCTGGGCGAATCGACAGCAGTTTGGCTTTGCTAAATCCCGAACTGATGAACAGATGTTTTCCATCGAAGAGAGGTCGAATGGCGCTCGAATGCTCTTCGTATCGCACCTTCCATAATTCGCGCCCCGTCTGCGGATCATAAGCGATCACGGCTTTGGCTGCAGGGCTGATCACTTGGATCTTACCACCGACTTCAATAACGTGAGGGGTGCTGTAAGCTTTCTTCCAATCGCCATCGTCTGTCCCGTATTGAATATCGCGATCTTGCTTCCAGACCGTTTGACCGGTTCGTTTGTCGAGTGCCACGAGATATTGATAGTCAAACCCGTCCATCGCGAAGATCAACAAATTGCCGCAGAGAATCGGACTTGCTCCTGCTCCACGATAGTGGTTGCAAGGTAAGTCGCGGCGTTCCCATAGGGTGCTACCATCTTTTGGATTCAGTGCGGCGGTGCCGTAAGCTCCAAAGGTGACGTAAACATGTTCCGCATCGCATACCGGGGTTGGAGATCCATACGAATTGAATTCGTGATAGTCTTTTTGCGTAGCAGCATTCGTGAATACTGGGCGGTCGATGAGAACTTTTCCGGTGTTGCGATCGATCGCCATGACCGACATCGTCAAACCATCTTGTGAAGCATTCGTCAGCCAAATGCGATCACCCCAGACGACCGGAGAAGACCAAGCTTTACCGAGGATACTTACTTTCCATTGAACGTTCTTCTCTTCGCTCCATTGGATCGGAGGGTCGCATCCTTGGGCTGCTTGTCCATCTCCCAAAGGCCCTCGGTATTGTGGCCAGAATCCAACTCCCGCTTCGCGGACTTCTTCGTCGCTCCAAGCCCAGCTGTGTGGTTTTCCATTGATTCCCAATTCGGCGGGATTGCGATTTGCGAGTGTTGCAGCGGCTGGTGGTTGCTGGGCATGAATAGTTGTATCGTGTAGCCCTAGCATCTGTGACCCGATCGCTAAGGATCCGAGTACGACTGATTTCAATGCCAGCGATCTTAATGCTTGTAAGCGGTTCGGTAGAGTCGACATGGGGGAGGATTTTCAAGCTAGTGGAACGGTATTGCGGTACCTTGCGGAGGGTAGCCGTTGGATCATTCACGGCTACGTATTATACCTGAAGAAATTCGTGATGGGCTTTGGTTTTACGCAGCACGTCGGCGGCGAGAGAGGAAGAACCTGAAAGCGGGGATCAAGCCGATGAGGGTCACGCACCGCGCGTGCCAGTCCCCCCAGTAGCTCCATAGTCCTTCGCGTCCATCAGGGTTCGGCTCGGCGAGAATCGAGCCACCTTCAAGCTTCGGTAGTTGTTTAACGACACGGCCGTCGCCGTCGATCCAAGCGGAGATTCCTGTGTTGGAAGCGACGAGGACTGGGATTCGATTTTCCACTGCGGTGACGATTGCGCTATTAAGGTGATGATTGAGAATGCTTGAACCTCGAAACCACCCATCGTTCGAGATATTGATCATCACGTCGGGGGCTTCGCGACGCTCTTTGAGTTCTTTAAGTTGTCGCTGCATCAAGTGCGGCACGACATCTTCAAAGCAGACGTTGGTGGTAATGCGACGACCAGAAGGTAACTTCCATGATTTCGCTGTGCGACCTGAGCTCAGTGTCCCTAAACCGATTCGCTGCATCACCGACGGGAACCATGAGAGGACCGGGATGTATTCCCCAAACATCACCAAGTGCTGCTTCGCATAGAAATCCAGCTTGCTATCGGAGTCATCCGACGGATTATCGTCTTTTGGAATCCACAACGCCGCGTTGTAGCGATTGAGTTTTCCATCGATGATCTCGAAGACGTCGGTACCGACGAGCAAGTTCGGTACATCACCTTGCGAGTCTCGTTTGAGTCGTTGCATCTTGGCGGCATGAGCAAGTTGCAGATTGTTATACGAGACAGCAAGTTGAGAGCGTTGAAGCATTAATTCAGGAGGAGCTATCGGGCCTTGATCCCAAAACATTGTCGGCGCGCCCATGGCGAAGACACTCTCAGGCCAGACCATCACATCGATCGCTTTATCGCGAGTTTCCTCGAAGGCTTGTTTCGTCACCTCATGGTAAGCACGCGACCCTTCCTCCATCAGTTCTTCAGTCGATTCAAACATCGTCGGCATGTTGGCTTGGATTAAGACGAACCGGCCCAACGGTTTGATCGGAGCAATTTCGTCGAGGAGTCTTTGTCGCGACATCCAACTTACTGCCGTCATTAGCACCCAAAGCATCACGCACGTTCTCGGTAGTCCATGCAGTACAAGTTGCAGCCAGTTGCGAGATTCGACTTCAGGCTTTTCGTCTTTTGACTTGCGCGAAACAATGATCGATTCAACGACCCATCCGCACGTGAGCATCATCAAGAAGCCCACACCATAGCCGCCAAAGACACTCGCTACTTGCAACACGGCGGGCCAAGGTGTTTGCGAGTGAACTAATGCACAAGCTGCAAAACCGGTGATGATGTAAGATCGCAAAAGCTCGGTGGTAGTCCAAGCGATTGCGCAAGCCCACGGCAAGCGGAATTTGGTTCGATGATGTAGACTGCTGCCGATCGCAAGTGCTATCGGAAAATAGACAGCTAGATATAACGCCAAGGCAATCCAGCCGAATGTTAACGGCCAGAACGCGAGACGGATTCCTTGGAGCAAAGCCAACCACATAAGCGAGGAACAGGTCCAAGCGGAAAGCCATTGCCGTCTACCAACGTTGGGTGTTGAGTGAACCAGAAGGGCGAACAGCAAGCAGCTGATCCAAGCGAACCAAGGAGCTTGGACGGGTGGTTGGCCTAGGTAATAGGCGATGCATAGCGCCAAGCAAAGGTTGCGCGTAGAGAGGAACCGTTGAGGTAATAGGAAGCCTTGACGCGAATTGGCGCCTTGGCCTGGATCGCAGTCTTTTTCTTCTGCCATAAACAATCCGTTACCCGTGCGTGATTCCACCTCAATTCCACAGAAGTCGTATCACATTTCCAACCGCAAGGGCTGGAGTGAACCGATTGGCGAGGTGGTGCCAATCTCTCGGTGCCAATCTCTCGGTGCCGATCTAGTAGTGCCAATCTCTGGGCTGGTGATTTATCCAGAAGATTCAGAGGTGGGATTATCCGGCCCAAGCTACATGGACGCAATACCGACTAATCGCATCTTAGAGCCGCCAGCTTGGCGAAGAAATTTCGTCGGGATCTTTTTATTTTACTGTCAGGAGTCCAAAACTGTCAGGAGTCCGAGCAAACCTAGAAAGCGTTCAACCTGGGAATAAAAAAACATCGCGGTGGGCAAAGCCAGCTGAAAGTCCTCTCCCTCTTCCAGTCGGCCCCGTTCCACCGCGATGTTCAAGTCGATTCGTCGGGCAATGGGTCTCTGCGTGGTCGCACCCGGGCGTTTGCCTAACGAACAGTTACAAAAGCACGCTTCGTGCCAGATCGATATGCGACGATGAAAAATCGCTCGCAAAAGGATTGTTAAGCCTTGGGGCTTTTGCGTTGGCCTGACCTCATTTGGCGTGAATTCTTCCCAACGACCCCTTTTAGGGTTGGTTGATTAGAAACGAGGACGTTCAAACCACGCCTGAAATTTTTAGAGGTTTTTCAAAGCGCAGTCCAAGAACGATGGAGAATCGAACCTTGAAGTCTGCGAAAGGCCGATGGTGTGCTAGCTTTTTAAGCAGCCTTGTTGGGGAGAGGATTAATTTTTGAGCGACTCGCATAAAGAGTTTGGAGCCAATTCTCTGAACCCATCTTGTAGTGCTGGCAGAGGCTCGACATACTGATGCCCCGTTCTGAGCAGACACCTGATGTTCCTTGGTTGAATTCATGTGATGGGCTTGAGGGGGGAATCGAATCGATCATTGATCGGATTGGACAATGATTGGCAGTGACCAAACTTTAGCAATGCCCATGATTGGGAGTGACCATGGAATGGTCGAGAGCTCGAACGACGAGCGTAGCAACTTCGGCTTAGTAGTTATGTTTTAGGTGTTGAGTTAACTGTGCGTTGGAGTTGTGGATGCGGAAGTCTTGGTGCGAACGATTATCGGTGCTTGAATTCTCCACATTGCGTTGGAGTTTCGAGGACGATTGCATCCGTTACCGCGAGCATGGCTATAGCGCGATCGGGGTGTGGCGAGCGAAGTTATCGGACTTTGGTGAATCCAAGGGTCGGGAGTTGCTCGATGAGCTTGGGATGAGTGTCTCGTCACTTCATTGGGCAGGTGGTTTCACCGGCAATGATGGGCGAACATTTCGCGAATCGCTGCACGACGCGTTGGATGCGATCGAAGTGGCCTCGGAATTGAAAGCTGACTGTTTGACGGTATTGGCCGGCTCGCGCTCGGGGCATACGAAGACCCATGCGAAACGTCTGTTTATCGGGGCTCTTCGCGAATTGGCGGAATGTGCTAAAGCCCTCGGGGTGCAGTTGGCAATCGAGCCGATGCATTCCGGTTGCGCTCAAGACTTTACTTTTTTGACGAGCATCCCTGAGACGCTTGAGATTCTCAGTTCCATTGGGCAGGACAACTTAGGGATCGTTTTTGATTGTTACCACATGGCCCAGGATCCTTCGGTTTTGGAGTGGATTGCTGATATCGTGCCGATGATCCGATTAGTCCAGTGTGGCGATGCGAAGTCCGCACCGATCGGATTGCAAAACCGATGTTTGCTTGGACATGGATGTGTCCCGATGGCTTCGTTGATCCAGACGATTGAAAGCAATGGATACGAAGGGTACTACGAAGTTGAGTTGCTCGGCGAGGATGTAGAAGACTACGATTACGACCAACTCTTGGAATCCTCTCGAGAAACGCTTACACGATGGACTTGTTAGTCGACTATCTGATCACCAACGATGATGGGATTGATGCGGCAGGTCTGCAATCGCTTTACCGCGCCGTATGCTTGGCTGTAGGTGATGCGAACCGAGTCGCTGTTGTCGCTCCCGACTCAGTCCGCAGTTGCTGTTCGCATGGTGTGTCGACTGCTGAATCGATTCGGGTTGAAGAAGTTGGCAAGCAGATGTGGAAGGTTTCTGGAACTCCCGCAGATTGTGTCCGAGTAGCGATCAAAGGGCTGCGAATCGCTCCCCGGTGGGTTCTCTCGGGGGTCAATGAAGGTGGCAACCTTGGGGTGGATATTCACTACAGCGGAACGGTCGCAGGTGCCCGCGAAGCGACCCTCTTGGGGTATCGCGCAATCGCTCTTTCGCAGTACTTGCGACGCGATCGGCCTCGCGACTGGGATCTGAGCGCCTTGCGAGCTTACAACGCGATTAACCAATTGCAGTCGCAAGAACTTGCTCAGGGCCAATTCTGGAATGTGAACTTACCGGTGGTCGATCATCGCGAACCTTCTCTCCCCCTGCAATTTGCTCAACCCGAAACAGGTATGCTCGCCTTTGACTTCGAAGAAGTCCAACCCGAATACGAGCCGTTGGATCCGAGTCAAACCGTTGGTCTGCCTACGGATAGCAATCGAACTGAAGGTAATCACGTAGGTAGTAATAACGCAGGGAACTCGGTACGATGGATGAAGTACCGAAGCAACTATCAAGACAGGCCTCGCACCGCTCCGAGTGACGTGGCGACTTGTTTTGCAGGTTTTGTAACCGCAACTCGACTTTCTATCCTGTTACCCAACGGCTGAGATTTTTATCGAGGTTCCCTATGCGAGTTCCTAATTACCGAGGTAGCAGCGGGGTCTCGATCAATCTCACTCCAATGATCGATGTGACGTTCCTGCTGATCATCTTCTTTCTCGTCAGTAGCCACCTCTCGACCCAAGAGAACTTCTTGCCGCTAGACCTGCCGGTCGCCACCGCCGGTTCCGCAGATTTCTCGGATCAAAACACACTTACGATTCAAATACCAGCCGATGGGGTGTACCAAATCTACGGCAATCAACTTGCTATCGACCAAGTCCAAGGAGCATTGCTTGAAGCTTCACGCCAAGCAGCCGATAAACCATTGCGAATCCGTATCCGCACGGCGAAGTCCGTGCCTTATGCGAATATCGCGAAGCTTCTCAAGACATGTGCGCTGACCGGTAATTCGAATATAGTGTTCGGGGTTTATGAGGAGGGTCAGTGAGGTCGGTTTTTTGAAACCGGATTTTTGAAACCGGATTTTTGAAACACAGAGGCACAGAGGCACAGAGAGAGAACCGAGAGAACCGAGAGGGCAGAGGGGACCGAGAGGACTGAGAGTGATTTGATGAGTCGAAAGAGATAGCCGATGAAAACCACCTTTACGAATCCTCGCGGCCGCACGTCGCTCGATAACATGATGACCCCGATGATCGACGTGGTCTTTCTCTTGCTCGTTTTCTTCCTTACAACCGCTTCGTTTCAACGCCCTGAGAAACTCCTTCCTGGAGCCCTCTCGGCGGAAGCTCAGTCGGTGCGAGGGGCGGGAGAGCCTCCTGCTGAAATCCAACCCGCTGACGATTTGAGCGATTGCGTTATCAAAATTCGCATGCAGGAAGGTGGTGCCCTTGTCTACTTATGGAACGGGAATCCAACAGATTCGCTTGAGTCGCTCAAGGGACAGGTTCAAGCGATTCTCAGTGTGCGGCCCGATGTTCCGATCATCGTCGACCCCGAAGATACCGTCCCTGCGGGCGATGCGCTGCGTGTGTACGACATCGCTAAGCGATATGGTGCCCTGTCGGTATTCATGGTCGCCCGATAGGAACTCGATCAAGCACTCGTAGGTACTGCTGCTTGATCCTTTCCTTTCTGTTTGTCTTTGGGGCGAGGGCCATTAAGAAAGGTTCCGATCCACGTAGGTCGCACGACCCAATGGTAAAGTATCAATAGGATGACTGTGGTTCCTCCCGAGATAATCAAGAGTTTCAACCACGCTGAGATATTCCAATGCGAAACAAGCGTTTGGAAAACGACGACGAGAGGCAAGTGTCCGACGTATAGCCAGTACGATGAGTCGGAGAGATAGCGGACCGTTGAATTCTCGTTGGTGAGCAAGCTGCGGAAGGCGCCAATAAAGGCGATCGACATCGACCAGGCAAAGATCGACTGCAGCAAGATCGAGAGGAGCCGAAATGATTTCGGATCACCCCATTGGGCGCGGAAACCGAACACTCCCGTCGTCAACTCCAGAGCGATAGGAAACAGAACAAACAGCGAAACAGGCAGTAGCCATCGCCACGAACGACCTAGTTTCCCTTCGCGATCATCACACAAGTAATATGCGACGCCGTAAAGGAAAAATATGGTGTAGTACAAGAATATGTGGGGGGCTGGGATCAACCCGACAGACGTGTCCGGTCCGAAGATAAAACCGCCTCCAGCCATCTGCGAAGTCGGCAACATCGTGAGCAAGACCATCGAGATCAGCGTTGTTGGTGTAGTAGCCCAAGACCAATCTAGAGGACGGCCACCTCCGATCATCGACCAGATGGCCTTTAGTATTGCTTGTAGAATCACAAAGCCGACGACAAGCCACCACAGGAACCAGAGAAACCACAAATACGAGAAGAGAGGTGCAGTCGAGAACCATCCCCAGAACTGTGACAGTCGCCGACCGAATTGCGAAGGTTCGTTCGTTGAAGCATTCCCTGATGGGTTAGCTTTTGCGTTGACGCCCGAAGATGGTTTTGATGGTGGGACCATCAGATTGCGATGCTTCGCATCCGCTTCGATCAGCTTGCGTCCGTTTTGAACTTCGGACATATCGATGCTCATCGATAAAAATCCAGCGATCATCGGAACGTAAGCGATGTCGACTCGCAGCGAATCGAGCGGCGTCTCACCATTGTTGTTGCGCAAAGTCGAGTCGGCTTGATGATCTAACAGGGCTTGGGCTATCTCATAGCGTCCGAAGAACATCGCTGAATGCAACGGTGTGTTTCCATCCTCATTGGCTTTATTCGGATCGCAACCTTTTTCCAGCAATACACGAACGCTGAGCAAATCGCCGAGAATTGTTGCCCAGGAAAGGGGAGTCGTTTTATAGTCAGGATGGAGCGCTTCACAGGAAACACCCTTTTCGAGGTGCTGAGCGACGATGTCGCTCCGAGACTGCCTAATCGCTGCCCAAATGCTCTCTTCCGGAGGTTGCGCGTTGGCCGCTGCGGCTCGTCTTGCTGCACCGTTCATCATTGCGGACATGATCGCCAAGTTGCATAAGGGGACGACCGTAATGGCACCAACAATGCATGGCAACAAGATCCTTCGGAAGCGATGCGAGAGCAACGAAGCGGCTCCCCGTTTCTTCCATAACATCGCTGTGAAAAAACCGCTGACGATGAAGAACAACGGCATGCGGAATCCATGCACCCACGATTGAAAGACGTTTAATTCGTTGTTAGCTGTGGCGTCTTGGATGAACCAAGGAAACCCAGCCGCGAGCGACAACGCCCCGTGGTAGATGATCCCCAGCAACATCGCCGAAGCTCTGAGAGCATCGAGATCATGACGCCTCGGATCGCGCGGTTTCCCAGCCGGGGCCGTCGGCGTAGGGAATGGCGCGGTATTCGAGGTAGATAATGAGGATTCCGTGGTCCCGGGAAGAGATGCAGTCATGGAATGGCAAAGCTAGTTAAAGGATGACGAGTGGTTTTGACGAGTGTTAGAATATTAGCAGATCGTATTGATTTGTGACACTAAGTAGGGGTTAGGGGGGCAGTCGGACAGGTCAGACAAGTCGGACAGGTCAGACAAGTCGGACAGGTCAGACAAGTCGGACAGGTCGGACAAGTCGGACAGGTCAGACAGGTCAGACAGGTCAGACAGGTCAGACAGGTCAGACAGGTCAGACAAGTCGGACAGGTCAGACAAGTCGGACAGGTCGGACAGGTCAGACAGGTCAGACAGGTCGTATAGGTCGTATGGGTCGTATGGAGGTCACTACAAGCGGTCAGGTGCATAGAGCGTAGCCACTCGTCGCCAGACGGTGGGGCTTCAGAGCACGGCATACTTCTGATCGTTTTCGCAGCGTTGCGTGTTGCCATTGCGCGGTCACCACCCTCATCCCCCGGCCCCTTCTCCCGCCAGCGGGCGAAGGGGAGGAGGTACGCACGTGGAGGCCCCGTCCTGACCCCTGACTCTGACCTATTCCGTAGCTTCGCGAAGCACGCGGAGGGCATTGCCGTAGAGGACCTTATGAATGGCCTCTTCGTCATAACCGCGACGCAACAATAGTTCGGTGATCACCGGATACTTCGAAACATCTTCCATGCCGACGGGAAGTTTGGTTACACCATCGAAGTCCGATCCCAAACCAACGTGATCGATCCCCGCGACTTTGATGACATGCTCGATATGATCGATCAATATTTCAGCGTTCCCCGCTGGGTAAGGATTCTTCACTTGCCACTGTTTGATCTCCCGTTCTTGGGATTCTTTGTCGCCAGGATACTTTGCTTTGAGCGTCTTCCTGAGTTCTGCAAGTTCCATCAACTGCTTGGCTGATTCCGGAACTACGAATCCCGAGAAGAAATTGATCATGACGACTCCACCGTTCTTCGGTAACGCTTCGAGCACGTCATCGGGTACATTACGGGGATGTTCTGCTAATGCTCTTGCCGAAGAGTGGGAGAAAATCACGGGAGCTGTTGAGACTCTCAGCGCATCGTGCATGGTCGCTGGCGAGACGTGCGAGATGTCTACGAGCATTCCAAGTCGATTCATTTCGCGGACGACTTCTTCGCCGAACTCACTCAGTCCATCGTTGCGTGCAACATCGGTTGCGGAGTCTGCCCACTCGAGCGTTTCGCTATGGGTAAGAGTCATGTATCGCGCACCGGCAGCATACAGTTGCCGAAGCTTTCCGATCGATCCTTCGATGCTGTGTCCACCTTCCATTCCTATCAGTGAAGCGATCTTGCCTTCTGCGCGGATGCGATCGACATCCTTACCGTTTAGGGCAAGTGCAAAGGTGTCGGGATAAAGGGCGATCATGCGATGAACGAGATCGATTTGTTCTTTGGTGGTCTGGAATGCGTTTCCCGCTGCGATCGTATCGACCGGAACGAATACCGACCAAAACTGTGCGCCGACGTTCCCCGCTCTGAGCCTTGGAATATCGGTATGTAGACTCGGTTGCGGTTTCGCTATGTCGATGTCATCAAATAGCTTCGGCGCTTTGGCTCGCAGCTCCCAAGGCAAGTCGTTGTGTCCGTCGAACACGTACCCTTGTGCATGAATCTCCGCCGCACGCCTCGATACTTGATATCGGTTGTCTTGGCTTTGGGCTGATCGCGCGCTCAATAGGGCAATCGCAAGTGCGCTCACTACAACCTTCAACCAAAGCCCTTTTCCGTGTGTCGATATAAGCCTTCGGCGGGACCAAGCGTCGAAGCTCAACAGGGGGAGATAGCCAGGCGAAGTTGCCATTTTCAAAATCGCCATATTGAAGGCCTTTCTGCGATGATCGAAGTGAAATGAGAATCGGGTAGCCGAGGGCCGTAATTTTAGTGCCTAAATTCCATCGTTCCGAATTGCGAGCCCCGTTTTCTCGAGGAAAGAGCTATTCCCAAGTCCGACCGTTAGTTTAGCATGAAGGAAGCTTTTTTCGTAATGATCACCAACAAGCGTTTTTGTTCTTCATGATTTCCGGTTTGGCTTATACCCTCTGTTCGCACGGTTCGCACGGTTCGCACGGTTCGCACGGTTCGCATCGAGAGCCGATATTTGCAGCTGGACTGCTCGATGTCGCTTGGCTGGACTACAACACGGCTTGGGTAGTCGTCGGCTGCGCAATGCTCGGTGGAGTCTGTGGCCTTCTGGGGGTGTTTTTGATGTTGCGGAAGCGGTCGCTCATCGCGGACGCGATCTGCCACGCTTCTCTTCCAGGAATCGCAATCGGATTCTTCGTAAGCCTGGCGCTGGGTGGTTCTGGCCGCGACCCGGTCTGGCTCTTGGTCGGTGCTGCAATCAGTGGGACGCTGGGAGCTTTAAGCGTAATGGGACTTCGGCATTGGACGACGCTCAAAGAAGATGCTGCGTTGGGAATCGTGCTGAGTGTTTTCTTTGCCTTTGGAATGGCCCTCTTGAGTCTCGTTCAGCAGACGGAATCGGGTAACGCCGCAGGGATCGAAGGGTTCCTGTATGGGAACACCGCTGGGATTATCGCACAAGACGCATTTTGGATCGCGATCCTGTGCGGAAGTGTAACGCTGATCTTGCTTTCGCTTCGCAAAGAAATGCAATTGCTGTGCTTCGACAGCTCTTACGCCGCATCCCAAGGCTGGCCGACCCTTGCGATGGACTTGCTCTTGATGGCATGCACGCTTTGGGTAGTTACGGTTGGGACAAGCATCGTAGGTGTGTTGCTGATCGTCGCTATGATTGTCATCCCACCCGCAGCAGCGAGGCTATGGTCAGATCGTCTGCACTGGAACTTGCTGATCAGCGCAATCATTGGAGTTGCTTCGGGAGTGATCGGTGCGATGAGCAGTTGGATGATCGAAGACCTTCCTTCCGGTGCTGCGATGGTTCTAACCGCAGCCGCGCTCTTCTCCGTCAGCTTGCTCTTAGCGAATCAGCGCGGGATCCTATGGCAATGGACCGAACAATGGCGCATGCAGCGGCAGATTCAAGAAGAACACGTATTGCGAGGCATGTTTGAATCGCTTGAACAAGAAAACCTAGCACCCTCACTACACGGCTCGGTACGTTCACAGCCGGTTGCTAAAACCCGAATCGCAAGTTCGCTAGGGTGGGATTCTCGCACGATCGAACAAGTCCTCCGTCGCCTGGTCCGCGTGGGCTGGATCCATGATCGAGGGGATCAAACAGTTACCCTGAGTGTTTCAGGAATTCAGCAATCCCATCGTGCCGTCCGACGCCATCGGTTGCTTGAACTCTACTTTTCACATTGGGCCGATCTTAGCCCCGATGCGATCGATCGCTGTGCGGATTACACGGAGCACGCCCTCGATGATGAGCTTCTCGCACGACTCGAACGCGATGCGATGGAGCTCGGTAACCGCGTCGATCTTCCTCCCAGCATCCATCCAGTGCGTTAACTTCTTCTGTTTTGACCTTCACACGCTTTGTAGGATTCTCATTGTGAATTCGGTATCTCCAATGCTTCGACTACCCAAGCTGTTTGCTGTTGCCGTAGCGTTTGTATGCAACTTGACTATTGCACACCTACCGATAGGAATTTCATGGCGAGATCAAATAGCAGCGCAGGAAGCGGTGCGAAGCGATGAAGCCCCGAAGGAGCCCGCGAAAACTGCGCAGGCTGAGGCTTCAGCGAAGCCTAATAGCACTGCGAAGCCTGAGGCTACAGCGAAGCCTAATAACACTGCGAAGCCTAATAACACTGCGAAGTCCGAGGGTAATCAGGAACCTGAACTTGCAAGACTACAAATTCTTAATGGTTCAGGAAAGAAGGTCGAAATCTATCGCCTTAATGGAGTAGTGACGGACGGAGATGGGATTGATGGTGAAGGGAATGATGGAGAAGGGAATCGTGAGCTGGTAGCAGTTGTTGAACCTGATAAGAACAAGATGGTTCGAACGCGAATAGGAGAGAAGATAACAGTAGTGGAGCCGGAGTCTCAATCGCAGAGCGTCGTTACCTGTGTGGTGCCAGTCCAAGGATACCGAGTGGGTGGGATTCCCGAGTGCTATACGCAGCGGACCGATGCGCAGGGGTTCCCGATCGTCGCGACGGCAAACGTTTCACCGTATGCACTTAAAGAGGCTGTGTACTTGGTCGATCAAATGCTTGCGCATCGCCCTGATATACGTACTGCGATGATTCAAAGTGGTGCGCGGCTCTGCATCATCGGCTGGAACGAGTTCACAACGGATCTTCCCGAGTGGGATTGGCTTGCACGAAACCCGTTATCGGACTATCCGGGGATCTCCCCTAAAGACTTCTATGATGCACGCGCTCGCGGGATGGGAGGAAGTCTCTTCGATCCTTTTTGTTCGTGTGGCGAAGAGAACTTGCTCTGTTATCCGGGTGATCCTTACTCGACGGAGAACATTCTGATTCATGAGTTCGCTCATAACATTCACTTGCGCGGACTCGTCAACGTGGATCCGACTTTCGACAATCGATTGAAGAAGGCTTATGAATCCGCGATGGAGCAAGGGTTGTGGAAGAGCAAATACGCCAGTGTCAGTTATCACGAGTATTTCGCCGAAGGGGTTCAGTCTTGGTTTGATAACAATCGTCAAGACGATCACGACCATAATCACGTCAACACAAGGCAGGAGCTTATCGAGTACGATCCTGGGCTTGCGGATCTTTGCAAGGAGGTGTTTGGTGAAACTCAGTTGCGTTATACGAAGCCGCAAACGCGACTGAGCGAACATCTCTCCGGATACGATCCATCGACGGCTCCGACGTTCGTTTGGCCGGAGAGGATCAAGCATGCGCAGAGGGAGATCCTTCGTCGTGCGCAATCGCGATGAGGAATGTTCGTATCGGTGCGAGGGGCCTTGGAGTTGCTTTAATTTCCGCAATAGAAAACGCGCTCGACGTTCAATTTGTTGTTGAGCACAAGCACATCGGAGCGTTTTCCTTTTTCGAGACTTCCGCGTGTATCAGCGATACCGGTTCTTTCCGCTGGCGTGAGTGTTGCCATTCGTACGATTTCGTGCAACGGAATCTTGGTGACTTTCGCCATGTGCCGCACGCAGTGATCCAGAGCGACGACGGAGCTAGCTAGTCCGCCTGTGGGGTTCAGTCCTACTTTACCTGTGCTCTCGATCCAAACTTCTTCTTTGGGATCCCCGAAGGTGTATTGTCCTGGTGGCATATCGAGTGCTCGGCTAGTGTCGCTGACCAACGCCAACATTTTCGAACCTTTGATTTGCCAAGCGAACTGTAGAAGTTCGGGAGCAAGGTGAAATCCATCGGCGATAACTTCTGTGCTCATTCTCGAGTGAGCGAGAACGAATTCCGCCATGCTACCTTGCATGGGAGATCCGAGTCGAGCTCGGACAGATGGGACGGAGGACATCGCGCACCAGAAGTGATCGACGTGGGACATACCAAGTTTATGAGCGGCGGCCATTTCGCTCCAGCTTGCATCGGAGTGACCGCAGGTGATCAAGCATCCTCGTTTGTTTGCAGCGCGGTAGAAAGCGTCTGCGCCGTGTAATTCAGCGGCGCATGTTGCGATGCGGATCCAGCCAGTTTTAAAGTAGCTTTCGAATTCATCGCGTTCAGGGGTACGGCAACCTGTCTTTTTATGGCATCCTGATTTCTCGGGGAGAAAGTAGGGTCCATATAGGTGGACACCTTCCAAGGTTGGTAATCCGTTGTCGTTGGTTTTTGATGCATCAGCAACGGCTTGGATCATTTTCATGATCGACGTTTGAGAGCCTGTTGTGGTTGTTGGAAACATGGTGGTTGTACCGTGTTTGAGGTGTGCTCGTGCGGCGGTTTCGATTGCTTGTTGCGTACCATCCATGAAATCTGCTCCGGCGCCACCGTGCACATGGATGTCGATCCAACCTGGGGCGAGATATTTGCCCGTCACATCGATTACTTCAAGACCCTTTGGGAGTTGTTTGGGGGCTTTTCCGACACGAGTAAGTAACCCGCGAGTGAACTCGATGTAACTGTTTTCTAGAAGTCGGTCCGGTAGGATCGCTGTTGCGCCGACTAAGGCAAATCGCGTGGTGTCTTCAGTGGTCGTTCGAGTAAGAAGGGGTTTCATAAGGACCTGTATGAGTGGTTCAGATAGGGTTCGGATTCGATGCGTGTGGAAGCTTTATTTTAATTGATAATCGCGATTCCAAATGGGCAGGTTCTAGGGAAGCGGCAATAGGTTGCCGCGAGCTGTTTTTCGTCGCATGAAGAGGATTATGTTGTTCGGTTCATCGCTATGGGAAATTTGCGGCGGAAAAAAGTTGAAAAAAATTATGAACCAAATCCAACTAAAAAATTCAGTTCTTTTCTAGAATCGCACAAGTGCTCACAAGTGCAATTCGCTGGCCAGCGAACGAGGGCTAAGTTCCTCAAAACCAACTAAGGAAACCTCCGCGATCGTCGCGGAGGTGCGGAGTCGTATACGCCCGATTCCTAAAACCAAAGGAGGGTTACTGATGTTTCCAATCAGTGCTGGTCCGTCGCATTTCCAACGCAATCCTCACAGAAAATCCAATCGCAAACAGTTTCGCAGGGTTCTATTCGAATCCCTCGAAGCGCGGCATTTGATGACCGGCTTGCCACCGATGTCTACAGCTACCGATCCACCGGTAGGTCCACCGGTAACGTTCCCCCCGTCAGCATCCCCACCGTCGACGTTCCCACCGGTAGTGCGGCCACCGGTGATAACACCCCCTAGCTCTACGCCACCGAGGAGCATGCCCCCTTTGAGTGATCTTGGTGGAATTTACGGGCCTCGCGAATTGGTATGGATCTCTGATGTTGATCCAACGATCGAAGGAGGTGTGCCGGGACGTATACGGATCGAGCGAACAAATTCGACACCTCCACTGGAAGTGATGTGGAACATTCTCCGCACGTCCACCGCGCAACAAGAGATCGACTACTACCCACCGAAACCGATAGTCAAGTTCGCTCCGGGCGAGACCTATATCGACGTTTTCTTCCCTGTGATCGATGATCCTATTCCTGAGTCAACGGAATTGATTCAAATCGTTCTAAGTGATACGTCCCGTTTAGGAACGTGGGTATCCTCGGATATCGCACCACTCCAGATCAGCGATAACGATGTTGCGAATCGAGGTACCTTTGTTGAATGGATTGATTTCGTCGATGGGGAAGAGGGTTCACGCAATGCCGTTATTCGTGCGCGGCGAACCGGTCCGCTTGATAGCGAATTGCTGGTCTCATACGAAATTCAATCTCCATCCACACTTAGCCTCGAAAAAGACCTTCGACTTCAGCGAGGTGAGGTTGACTTAAAGAACCGGACGGGCGTACTGCGATTTACCCCCGGTGCAGCTTTAGCGAGCAAGCCGTGGATCGTTGTTGATGATGAGTTGGCAGAAGCCACCGAGTGGTGCGATTTACAATTGGTCGAACCATCCGATGCTACTTATCGTTTAGCCGGCCGCCGAAAGCAGACCCTAAGCTTGCTCGACAATGACTTCGAGGAACCGGGAAGTGATCCTGGCAATAGCGATGGAAGAAAAGTTGCTGGCCCCACCATTAGCAAAGTGGTACTACGTTCCGATACAGGTGCATCGCAGACAGACCGTATCACCTTCGATGAGTCCTTGATTGTCTCCTACTCGGGGGATTGGGTCGGTGGAACCCTGATCAGCGAATTCGATTGGACGGGAGATGGCGTTCCTGATTTTTCGACGACGCACGAGCAACTGCCCGGAGACTTGGCGCTCAATCCAAGGGATATCCATCCTGAGCTTGCGAATCAACTCGGCCCTCGCGCCGTCCACTTTCGTACGCGATTGCTGAGCGATCAAGGTAAGGAGGTTCAATCGGGAGATTGGAAAACGTTTGCGTACTATGTCGTCGAAGATCCAGATGCTGGTCCGGTACGTTTGAGCAATTTGCGGCTGCGGATTGACACGGGGCGTGTCGGGGATCACATCACCTCTGATCCAACTGTTCTTGTTGATGTTCTTGGTGATATCCATCCCGAGGATCCAGAATGGAACACGACTCTTATCGAATGGGATCACAGCGGGGATGGTGTACCAGATGCAGTTATACCTTTACGAGATCTCGAAACCGGTCGGTCGGACGACAATTCAGTTTCGGGTCGCTGCATTGAATACGATCCACGCATCATCGACGAGCATTACAGCGATTCGAGCGGTAAGAAAATCATTCGTGCGCGACTGATCGATGATCGAACAGGGGAGCGACTGACGAACTGGATCGCTTATGAATTCACACTTCTTGATATACCCTCGAGTTCTTGGGCGGTCGAATCGATCGAACTTGAAACTTCGCAAGATGCTTTCTCAGGGATGAAATCAGGTACGGTGCTAGGAATATTAAGTCATCCTCAATGGAATAAGGACAACGGGGGGTTCGGTTCTTTTTCGCCGAATAACCTCTCGGTCGTCGTCGATTGGGACGGTGATATGCAATTCGATGCGGTGCTACCGGTTGCTGACGATTTCACGTTTGAGCATGGGCTCGAAGACTTAACGCCTGGAAAGCATTCTTTTGCGTACCGCGCACAAGAGTGGGACTCTGAGAGTCAAACCTTGCGCTATGGTCCATGGCTGAACTATGCATTTGATTGGAATCCTATCGAACCACTCATCATCGAGTCGATTGCGCTGCGAACGAAGTTGAACCAAGGATCCGAATCAGATTTGTTATCTGTAAAAACCACCAATGACCCAGCTGTCCTTATCGACATAGCTGAGTCGCTTCGTCATGGCCTGCAAGGTTATATCGATATCGATGTCTCGGGGGATGAGTCGCGTGGAGATCATTCAGGCCAAGGCGGTTCATCGATACATTCGATACCTATATCGAGCCAAGAGCGGATTACATTTATCAACCCCTCGATCGCACCTGGACTACAGCGATATTGGATTCGAACTAGAGTTTGCGATGCAACGCGCGACTGGGAATCGGTAGGTGATTGGCAAGTTTTCGAGTGGCGTTATGAACCGCTTGAGGCACCGGGTGTGTCTCTCCGATTGCTCAGCGATGATGGAGTTTCCGACTCAGATCGGATTACTTCGGTCTCCACGGTTGTCGGAAGAGTTTTAGGAGCGGTCGATTCGAATACCACGATCGAAGTGGATTTCGATGACCCGGCGATTAGCAATACTCGAATCCGACCGCTTGCGGACGGTTCCTTTGTAATCCGACTTCCCAATGCGATCCCTGGTGAGCATACGCTCTGGATTCGAACCGATGGAATCAATCCTTACCTGGGTGTGCGGATGTTAGGGGCTTGGCGAGCGTTTGATTTCCAACTCACTGAACCGTTAACTCCTAACGCAAACCCCATTGAGATCCGCCTCCTGAACGACTCGGGAATCGATCCGCTAGATCGGGTTAGCTCGGTCGCGACAATCGTTGGCAGTGTCCCAGAGTCGCTACGTAATCTGCCAGGGAGATCTTTTGAAAGTCACGATGTTCTTTGGGTCGAAGTAGATAGAGATGCGGATGGAGATCCCGATGCGCAAGTTCCAGTCGATGGGAATGGCGGGTTCACTTATTCGCCCCTGCCTCTTCCTTACGGGACTCACTTAATGCGGTTTCGTACGCGATCGATCCATCCTGAGTGGAATCAGTTCGATGTAAGCCCATGGAACAACTTTGACTTTACGTATGCCGCAACGACTTATGAACCATTACGCATCGAATCCATACGATTGATCGATGACACAGGTGTACCTGGAGACCGTCGCAGCGAGAAAGGTGGTATTACGGGAGAGATCGCTAGTCGGTCTGACGTGTCGAATGCGGTTGTTTTAATCGATACGAATCGCGATGGACAAGCGGACGATACGATCAGCGTCGATGGAGACGGGAGATTTCGATATTACCCGAACCTCAGTGCGCATGGACAAGTAACATACGCCTTTCGGCCCTTGCGTTTAGAACCTCTGATGTCGACCCATGGGATGGAGCCCTGGGTCGATTTTACTTTTGTTTTCGAAGACCAGGAAAATCAGCCACCCAGAACAACCGACTTAGTCTTCTTTCCCATTTCCCCAACAGAACCACCTCGCTTGTTTGGCTCGGTATCTGCATATGGCGATACATCACAACTGCGAGTCGAGATTGATGCGAACTTGGATGGAATAAGTGATCGCGCGATCAATGTAGATGCTTTTGGAAGTTTCACCGAGCCATTGGACTACCTATCTTCTGGAGAGACGAAAGTTCAGGTGCGCGTCCGCGATCGATCCGCATTGGAGTCTTCATTTGCTGTTGGAGCGTGGCAGGAGATCGCGGTGGTTATTCCGCCCGTAACTACTGAAGCTCCCGCGATCCTTCGAATGGATTTTGCTGCGGATCCAGGAAGTTCCGGGGCAGGGCAGGGGCCCGATAGATCTGGCGATGGCAGTAGAAAGGTCAGCGACGTTCGGGTTGTTGGCCAAGTCGATCGCACAGTGCTCGGGATTCCGTTGAGCATCGAATTCGATTGCGATTCCGACGGAGTTGTCGATGGCCAATCGACCGTATCGGAAGATAAATCCTTTGCGTTTACTCCAGTCAACATTGTGACCGGGCCGTTCACGATTCGAGCACGTACAAAGGAAACCCTTCCGAGTGGAGCTGTCCTTCGAAGTGACTGGACGGTGCTCAGTGGGGATAGGGAATCTACAGCTACTGATTCAGTTGCGATCGTATCGATTCAACTTCAAAGCAATAAGGGGCCTTCATCGAGCGACCAGCGATCCGACGCTCCCGTTATCGAAGGTGAGCTTCAGGGGGACTTCAGTCAGCGAACTGCTTGGCTCTTGGAGGTTGAATCAGCAAGCTCGGAAGTTCAACGCGAAACATTTGAATTCCGTGGGAGTCGATTCTCCGTTGCTCCCGTATGGAGAAATTCAGGGATTATCGATCTAAGACTGCGAGTTCGTAGTTTAGATGGTATTCAGCAAAGTTCTTGGACTCCATTTCAATTCTTGTTTCACCCTCAACCACTCAGTGCAGAAGCTGACGCTTGGGTTGCCGCATTTGAAACTCTCAAATCAAGTATTGCTTCTGCGGAATCGGTTCATGTTCAAGGAGTGGACTCGCTGCTGGAACGATTCGTATACCAACGATCTACGCTTGTCTCTGAGCGTGAGGTGCGTAATGAAGCCTCTGTGACAGATCGACTTGAAAACCTTCGAGAAACTCTCAATCGAACGTGGGTAGAAGCGATCGATGCGGATGAAACCAAGCAGTCTCAGGACATCAAATCGATTGCGTCACTCAGGCAATCACTGACTATTCCTGGACCGGGAGCGACATGGGAGTCTGTGAATGTTCTGATGCAACTAATTCCAGATATGTCATTTCACTTGCCGACTGAGTCGGTGCCAGAGCTATTGAATTTGGATCGAATCCTCGAGGGGCAGTTAGCCTTATTACCCTTACCAAATGCGAAGAAGCCGTCCGTTGAGTTAACAAGCCAAGGAGGTTCGAGTATCGATTGGGAGAATCACGAACCGTACCAACGTCAGTTGCAGCGTATTGAGAGTGAATTTCAGGCCCAATCACTGGAAATCCAACAGGATGTTGCAGATCGAAAGCGGGTGGCATCCACAGCGCGCGATCGCGATTTAGAGTTCGCGGAGACTGAATACCGAGAGCATTTAGGTCGTATCGCGGAGCAGTATGCTCGCGACACGAATTCGGTGATGCCCAGCGGTTTCGTGATCGATACCAGTGACTATGTGAGACGATTACGAGAAACGGAAGCTGTACATCAACGAGATATCGAGCAGATAAACAAACGCTTTCAAACGCTTCTGCTTTCGATCGCAGCCGAGTCTGCTTCGCAGAAACTCGCTGCGCAGCGAGTGCGAGATCAGGCTAAGCGGGAGGCTGCGAGGGAATTGCAAAGTGTGCTCAGTCAAGCCCCACCGCCTTCATGCTGTACGCTTGAAGAGGCGGCAAATCGCTACGCCCGAAAAATCTACAATGCCGACCTTGCCTATGATAATGAAATCCTTCGCATCGACTCAATGGTTGCAGAACTTACAAATCCACTTCTATTGGAAAAAGCTCAATTACTAAGTCAAGCGAAAATCGCAAACATACAAGCGACCGCGGTCATTGAAAAGGAACGCGATCTCGCAAGGATTACAAGCAATCACGAGAACAGTTTGCGGCGATCCGCAGCCGATACGACTCGGCAGGTTGCAATCGCACATGCGGAATTGACGTATCACTTAGCGATTGACGCAGCGAATGCGAAGTATGAAAAGGCACATGCTACCAGCGAAAGAGATCGGCGATTGAGCGTATCCCAAGCTGAAGGGAGACGAGAGATTCGAACAGCTCAAGCGAAACTAAATTTGGCTGAACAGATGAATTCGATGCTTGACTCCCCTTGGTCAGCTTATGAACGTGAACTTGCTTGGCGGAATCTGGAGCAAGTGCGAGCGTTGGATTCCGTCAATCAAGCACAAATGATCGAGGCTTCGGATCGATGGTTACGTATTTCGAGTCAGAGAATGGATGCACTTCTGCTTAAGGCACGTGAAGATCATACAAGCAGTTCGCAACAGCAGACCGAACGACTTGAATCGATTTCTAAGTATCGCGCTGAGCATGCGCAACTAGTGAAGAATTTCAAAGTCGAACAACTGGAGCTCGTCAGCAAGAGCAAGTTGGAAATGGCTCTTGAGAAGCAGAAGAAGCAGTTGGAAAGCGATCTAATCGGCATTGAGGCGATGATCCGATTCCATAGTATCGCGCGAGCGGATCGTCAGTCACGTTTGAGTTCCCAATTGTACCGTGGGCCGAATGTTGATTGCGGGACGATGGCGATCGGCTGGATTGGAGGAAATCCCTTTATGTGGTTCAACGGATCTGGAGTGATTCCGCCTACGAAGGCCTTTGAGATCACTCGCAGCTTCGAAGAACAGTCCAATCAACTGAATTACGAGACGCAATTAAAGCGAATCGAGCTTGAAGAAGCTGCAGTGAATCGACGCGATGAGATCATTGAAGAATATGCGATAGCGATCAATGCACTTCGCATAGGTAAAGATGCCGAGGAGCAATATTTGGTTGAGGACTATCATCGCAGTACAGCGTTTATCGATCGCGAACAAGCGCTGAATTCCGCGGACTCGCTTACCGATTACACGAACCAGATGGCGAATCTACAATCGCAGGAATCGATTGAAACAACGCAGCAGACCGAGCGAGGTGAACGGCAGCGACGCGAAATTCTCAGCGAGTTTTCGGAGCGGGAGCGAGAAGCAAGAATCGTGCGTTTGACGCAGGAATGGAGGCTGTATCTTCAGGAAGTCGAGCGATGGCGCAATTTGGAACCAAGTGCTTGGTCCGACTTTATTCTGGGTCAAGCGCACATCGAGGAGCGAATCGCTACAGTTAATAATGAGCAGTATCGAATAGAAGAAAACCGTCGGGCGGAGATCGTAGCGACCAAGGAACGGGGGTTGAGCGAGTCCCTCAGTCGTCAGGGAGTATTGCGAGCTCAGGAAAATCTGAGTGTTCAGTTGCGTGACTCACAGATTCTCAGGCAATTGATAGCCGATCGCGTCGATGCAACGTACCGTTTCTCTATTGAAACAGCAGGGGTCTCATCGGCAATTGCTTCGTCCGTATCGGCTGTTGGATCGGCTTGGCCAATGTCTGGAGTTCGGCACCCTTGGAAGGGACCGACTTATTCCACTGGCGATTCAACGTTGCCGATTAAGAAACGTCTTGTAGCAGATACTGCGACAGCGAACCGAGAGCAAGCGGGTGCGGACTTCAAGCGTTCGGAAGGGATCTCTGGAGCAAAGAGGCTAAACAGTATCGAGATTCAGTTAGCGACGGATATGCTCAATGGTAAGGGGATTGAATGGGATCGATATGTGGAATTGGTACAGTTCGCAAATGATCTATACAGCGATGCGAAGGAGCATGCGGAGGAGGAGTATCAAGCCGCCAAGCAGAAGCTTAACGAGGTGCTTCGTGATCAGAGAGCAGAGAGTGTTTATGATCTTAATCGACTGCTGGCAATGCGCGAATTGCCAACGGCTGAATGGACTTATGCAGAGTCTGTACCGAATCTAGTGCTTTTCGAAAGCGCAAAACGAAAGTTTGATGAATCCATATCGCAAGCTCAGACTGAGGCTGTAAATACAACGCGGGAAGCTCATGCGCTGTTTCAATCGCAAGTCGCCCAGGTCGATTTGGAAGTCAATGCGCGGACAGAGGGAATCGAGACTGAATTCACGATTGCATCCAATCGATTAAGGCTCGATTCTGAGCTTGCCGATGCAACCGAGGTGTATAACTTTTCGGATGAAATAGGCTTGCTGCGAGCGGATTTTGACAAGCAATACTTTGAGCAGTTCGTGCAATCTCTCGACGGGACTTTTAAGCTACTTGATTCGAATACGAGAGCTTTGCTTACTGCACAAGCAAACCTGCAAAAGAGACGGAATGCAAGCCTTGCTGATAGCGATCGCAATGAAGCGAATGATACAGCGAGATTGGCATGGCAGCAGGCCGTGTCAAGCTATTCCATTACAAGGGAGTATCAAGAAGCTACCGAGTCGAATACAGGTGATGCTCGCCGATCGGTCGCAGCTCTAGAGATTCAGCATTCGAAAGATTCGCTGGAAAGACAACTCGCATGGATGGCTGAGGATGAGACATTGATGTCCCGTTGGCAGATGGAGTGGAATGACATCGAGATCGTTTATCATGACGCATCACAACAAGCGATCGATCGTTTCAATCAACGACTGCATACTGAGCGAGAGCAAGCCGCTGAGCGAACGGCCGAGGCTTGGAGGGACTACTATCTTGAGGTCCACTCGCCTGATGCGATTGGGGCTGCGCAAGTGCTAGGATGGTTAGATGATTGGTTAGGAGTTAAGCAGCAGCTCGAACCTTATTCGAATATGGCATGGGCTCAGCAACCGCTGCACCCTATGAGTCGATTCGGGAATTTCAATCTCCTAGAGAAAAATAAAGCGAGTTTGCTGGCCAGACTCAATGAGATACAGGGGGTTCAGGAAAGCAATCAAAC
>Ga0114977_10000573_pt1 | contig 24447 bp, 23 predicted proteins | sample S_130805_MF_Meta_FD_87026 | JGI IMG/M metagenome (GOLD analysis project Ga0114977, IMG submission 87026) | Freshwater microbial communities from Lake Simoncouche, Canada to study carbon cycling - S_130805_MF_MetaG | ecosystem: Environmental > Aquatic > Freshwater > Lake | place: Lake...
CAACAATCTTTGTACTGATAGATCCAATAGAAACAGTGGGATCAGGTTTTGCGCCGGTAATCCATGCTGCGCTGACTGCTTTTTTGGGCTTTTGTCCGGCGAGCGCTGATCGAAAACCAGCTGAAAAAACCAACGCCCAAATCAAGATGATCGACAAAAGAAGTAGCGCAGTCAGCACACCGCGACTCAACCTAGGTTTCTGTGTGAAGGTGACGGTCTCGCTTGTCGTATTACTGCGGGTTGCAATATCAATTTGAATAGCACGAGGAACTGAGTTGCCAACAAAGGGACGCTTGCCTTTTGCGTTCACACTGAAAGCAACTGCTTGCCCGCCTTCAAGTTGAGCGCGACGTGGCTCGATCGTGAATTTCAATGCTCGATCAGCATCTGCTGCGGTCAGGCTGACGCCAGTTGGGCGATTGCCGCGATTGGTTGTGGTGACAACAAAAGAAGTTTTTGAACCGGCTGCGGTGACACGCGGAGCAACAGAAACACTCAGTTCGTCGAAAGGGGCAACTTGGATATCAGCAGTGAGCGTTCCGATGGGGCCGTTCTCATCGCTCATCTCAATGGGCAATTGATAGAGACCTGCTGGGGTCTCACGGGGGAGCGTAATTTCAAGTTGAATGTCGGCAGTTTCGGCAGGGAATAGAGAAATCACTAACGGACGCGAGACATAAGCCTCAGACGGGATGAAGCCTGGTCGCGCGTTGACTTCTTTGATGATTTGTTCGTCGTTTTGAACTTGAACAATGATTTCAAATGGGACGCCGACGAATGCCGAATATTGTTGAGTCGTTAAACGTGCTCTCAAGGTGAGTCACCTACTTGAGAACTTTCATCGGCCGAACTCTTGTCGGTCGATGACTTGTCAGACTGAGGTCCTTCTTCGATGAATGAGCGAACCCGTTGCGAATTTCTGGTGGGTTGTCGTTGATCTGCTGTGCGAATATCGACACCAGTAGTAGGCGGTCCGGCTTCAATGCCCAGTCCGGTATCGACTGGCAAGATGATCTGCAAGTCAATTCCGGGGCGGTATCGCCCGTCAACGCCACCCCAAAACTCGCGAGCGATATTCCCTTCACCGCTTCCGATAGTTAACTCAATACGCGCACCAGGTGTCGTGAGACCAACTGGAATAATGTCTTGAGAAATCTCTCGGCTTTTCATGACACCTTGGAGCAATCTTCCGAGCAACACGTGTTCGTCGCGTTGATCACCCGTGAATACCGACAAGAAGTAAGAGACTCGAACTCTCGGAGAAACGAGTCGACGCATTTTGGTCGAACCACGATTGACAAGTTCTACTCCGCCAACATTGCGCTTATCGTCCCGCTTGATATCCCATAGGTATGCGCTGATCGTTGGTCGAGCGAGTCCAGTGCTCCATTCGCGATCGGGAATGGCAAAGGAGACATCGATCGCTCGATCAAGCGGAACGGTATTTCGCAAGTGAGCTTCAAGAACTTCGTCGAGGAGGTGCAACATGGTTTAGCCAATACCTCCGGCTAAAAGAATCACGGCAATTGTGGCAATTGTTCCGATGAGCGTTCCGAGGACGAACCATGGCCAACGCTTTCGCACGTCGCCGTGTACAAGAACTTCACGAATCACCACATTGCCTTGTGGGGCTTGAACGACCTCAGGTTCGGGTAACGCCAAAATTGCCCCACACCGTAAACAATTGGTTGCCCCGCGCGGGTTGAGTTCTCCACAATCAGGGCACGGAATCCAGGCACGTTTGGCGACACCAGCGACTCCAGGGAGTCTTTCTCGCGCTGAGTCGGTGTCGCTTGGTCCGCGTTCAACGACGCCGCGGGCGAAAAACAACGGATAATCACATGCCAAGCAAAACGCGTTCGACGAACGCGTTCCTTCTGGATCGGAGTTTTCTTCTCCGCATTGAGGGCAAAGAACGGTGCTCATGCGGCTACCGGCGCCACTGTTTGTCCAGCAATTTCGATGCGAATTTGACAATGCACAGGGGTGATGGAACGAACCAACTTGTACAGGTCAACAGCGGACCCGTGAGCGATTGCTGCCGCGCGTACGACGATCATGCTTTCGCATCGACCCGATTCACCTTCGCGGAAAACTCCGCCGTCCTCGAGAAGGTCGATCGGACCAGTTAAGTAGGGCTCAATCAACGTCAAAATGTAATCTCGCGTGCCCTTGCGCAAGATGAGAGAACCAGTTTCGCGAAGCAAGTCGCGTCGATGGGCTTCTGGAAGATTTTCTGATCCTGGAGCATCAACGAAACGCCCGAGCCACGACAAGAGAAACTCAGGGGTGACTGAAGGGTCGGCTAAGAACGGAATCTGATCCGCTTGCTGCTGAATTGTCTCCGATACCTCTTCGAGGATCGCCACCAACCCTGTCATTGTTCGGTCTTCCTGCATTCCCACCGGCAAACGCCGCACTAGCCAACCACGACGACGAGTCATCGCGCCACGACCTGTGGCTTATATGACAAGTGTAGACCGTAGGGATCGACGCGGATGGTATCTGTGCCGGCCCCGAGACGAGTTCCGTTTCGTAAGTCGGCCTCAAAAAGAACGACCTCTTCGACCTGCTCAACCCCCGGCAATTCGCCGAGTAAATGAGCGATCGCCCCGGAGTTGATGTCTTGCCCGAAGGACCATCCGTGACCGTCATTGCCACCCATATGGGGTGACAAATACACGGCGATGGCATCGAGGCAGCTTTGACGAATGGCAGCTGGGGCTCGACCCGGTCCTACTCGCACCATGGCTGCGACCGATACGCCCAAATACTTTGGAGTTCCGAGTTCAAGCGCAGTGCCGATCAGGCGGCGAGGTTCAAGGTAATCCGACAGGTCCGAGAACAGTTCGTCGTCCATCGCGAGATGGTCGATGCTGATGGCGTCCACTGGGCGAGCTGGGTCGGGCACAATGAGGAGGCGAGTCGGGGCACCTGCCGTTTCTGGCGGGATACATAAAGCTCGTCGAACTCGGGGTGTAGCTTCGAGCGCGAGGCGTTCGTGATCTGAGCTCGTGACCGCGCGACCACCTGAAACAATGGTTAAAGGCGCTCGAACTTTGGCGTTCTCTAAGGTTTCGCTGTCGATTCCTCCAGTTGCTGCCGCCAAATTTGTTGAACGGTCGACATACGGAATTGCGGTTCGTATCACTGATAATGAACCCGATCCGAGGTTTCCTCGTGCGCCGCCACCTCGTCGATATTTTGTGACCGAAATCGCGGCACCAGCGGCGGGAATCGCTCCGTGCTGACGCCAGCGACCATCGGCCTGACGTATTTGTGGACCGAAACTGACGGCTCCGGTCACGCCGTCCCATGTGAAATGCTTATCGGCCGGTCCGGACCGCGAGAAGTCCGGGACTTCAAACCATTGATCGGTGATGTCGCCAGATCGAACTTCGACATACTCATCAGGGCGACGCGGTAGAAGGGGCGCACCTTGAACATCGAATTGCTGACCGGGCAAGCCAGTGGAGTTACCAATATATTCTTCGCCGAAAGGTTCTGAGTGTTCAGCGGTGACCGTTCCACCGACTGCGTGCGCCACAACGGAAGAAAGTTGCGGAGAGGCTCGGTAGCCAGCGCCGTCGTTTCCAGGGGCCAATAGTCGTAGTCGCAACCAATAGGCTCGTTCCGATCCGACCGTGAGTGGTAGGTGGCCTGTTGGAATTGCGATCAGAATATGACCGTTACGGTTGAGTCCGCCCGTTAAATCGCCCTGAGACTTACATTCAAGCCAACCTTCGTCGGTCCAGACTTCCCAGACCAGAGGTGGGTTGTTGGGATTAACACCGATTCCCTCAACGTCGGCGATCACATCAAGGCGAATAATGCATCCTCCGAGAGATTCGCGGAAGCCCATATAAAACGAATCGCCTGGAGCGACTGGATTCGATTCAAAGACTGTGACTACTTCGTTGTCAAGAGCCAAGTCTTGGCTCACATCCCGCATGCGTCCCTCGTCGGGTTCTTCGAATCCGTTGCTTGGGGCAGTCCATGCATACACCAGATTTGGTTGCGCAACTTCAAGATCGCGCATCGTTGCGAAAACGACTGGGTCATCACCTGTCGTTGACACTTCGCTTCCTGCTGGCACAAAAACTGTTTCGTCAGGCACCGTTGAAAACATGAATGTGACGTCAACGCTTGCGGCTGACGCAGGGTACGGAGAAATTCCGACAAGATCTAAGAAGCTCGCATATAGGCGGTCGGGCACTCGGTTGAGTCGATACAGCGTCAACTCGGTCATCCAAGCAAAGAGTTCAATCAGCGTGACACCGGGGTCAGAAACGTTGTGGTTGGTCCACTCTGGCAAGAAGCGCGGAATCATGCGCTTAGCTTCGTCAACGAGATCTTGGAAACGTCGATCGTCAAGGTCGGGGCGGGGAAAACTCATGTCAGTCCTCTTCAGGCGGGATTGTGTAGAACGGATAAACGAGGTTGCGACGATCATTAGTTGATCGCACGATGTACGAAATCTGAATAGTGACTGCACCGTCGATATCGGACGGCTCAACAAGAACCGAATCAATTTCGACGCGTGGTTCCCACATGTGGAGCGCCTCTTGGACGTACATTTCCATGAGGCCCATGGTGCTGGTCTCAATGGGCTCGAACATCAACTCCCAGATGCGACAGCCGAACGAAGGTCGGAATGGTCGCTCGCCTGGTGCCGTCGACAAAACGACAGCCATGGAACGCTCGAGTTCCTCAACTCCCTCAATCAGAGTGAATGAACCGCTTTCGTTGATGCGCATAGGAAAGGGGAATCCCTTACCGATGAATTCATCTGACATGGTTCCTCCTTTGCTGATGTATTTGATTCTGAGAATGGCTGTGGGCCGAGAGTAAGTAGTTCATCATTAGTTCAGCTTGATCATGGCGCCCTTGACAGTGACCATTCCACTGGCCTGCACCTTGGCTCCCGATGGCGAAAGATCAACCTTCGATCCGCCGCCATCCATGACAGCGCCAGTTGATCCCTTAATGCTGACTTTTTGACCTTGCAAAGTCAGGTTTTTCGTTGCCTTGATGGTGATTGCGCCGCCTTTGATGGTGATCGTTCCGTCCGACGCTAATTCGACGCTTGAATCGCCAACCAGCAGCTTGATTTTTGTTCCCTTTTTCGCATTAATTTTGACGCCGTCTTTGTCAAATTGAAGGTTTGTTTCAGGTTCGGCATGTTTGAGAGCGACAACTGCTTTCTTCTTGTCAGTGTTTTCGGTGAACACCAACTTTGCACCAGAGGCCATCACTAAAGATCGTTCACCTACTTTGTCACCTTTAACAGGCTCGGGTGTGGGTGGCGCAAACTTCTTGCTCCAAATGCCTCCAAGAATGACGGGATTGCGCGGGTCGCCACCAATAAACGCCACAAGAACCTCGTCGCCAACATCGGGCATGAGGTGTAATCCGCGCGACTTGCCGGCACCAGGAGAAACAACACGCGCCCAGGCTGAGTCGTCTTTGTCCGAAATGGTCGGCAGTTTCACTTTGATGCGACCGACCTTGTCGGGATCCTTGACGTTTGTGACTGTTCCGATCGCAAACTGGCGACGGTTACGTACAGAACCGCGTTGAGCACTCACGATGTGATCAGCCAATTCGCTTCCGCCATGACGACCACCTTCAAATCGCGAAAGTAATGGACGGCCGACGCCAAAAATATGTTCAACTCGATTCACCACGAAGGTTCCAGCCAATTGAGTGCCAGCTCCCTCAATTTGAATCGTTGATCCTGCGGCAACTTTGGGTTGACCAATCGCTTCGCCCTGAACACGCAGTTCGCCCGCAGCCAAGTCTGCCTGCATTGCTTCAGCGAGCGCCTTTGCTTCATCAGCGGCGCCAACTGGCATGTCAGTCACCGTTGATGAAGCCTTGAGAGTTTTAGCTTGAGTGGCGCGTGTATCGGTCATCTTTAACTTGAGTCCGACCTTCGTGCTGGTGACCGCTGAACGCGTTGCTTTGCCAGTGACGGCCTTTTGCGTGGCGGGATCCCAACCGCGAACAGTGACATCATCAACGCGCGCGGCGCCTGAAAATCGAGCTGAAAATCGTTGCAGAGATGTGCCCCATTTCAGTTTGATAGGGGCTTTGAGAGTTCGTTTAGTGAAGTTCAAGGTGGCGTCGTCAACCCACCACTCGGCACCATTTCGACGAGCTAATTCATCAAGCACGGCATGGTCAGAATCAAGCTGCAAGAAGTACGACATCTTCTTTCCAGTGATACTGGTTTTCGCGGTCAAGCTATTGCGCTTAGCGATCTTGCTGACGATATCTGCTGCTGTCATTTCTGTGTAGGTCGTCGGGGTCAGTCCATGCGAAAGTTGTTGCGATGCGTCGTACGCGGTAATGACTAACTCATGGCGATCGGCCGCTCCCTGTTCGGCTGCAATGGCGGCAATCTTGCCTTTGAAAACGATGACGTCTTTCCCGCTCGAGTCGGGAAACGCAACTTGAAGTTTGACGCCAATTTTGGCGAATGAACCTTCAAGCAACTCAAAGTACGGATCGTGGAAACGTAAAGTCGCTGCAGCTGCTGCTGCAGTTTCAAGAACCACTCGCACATCAAGTAGGGCATCTGCTTTAACACCAGTGACCGCTGCTCCGTTGATAGTGACTTTTGGTACGGATATACCTACAGATTCAGGCATGTCATCCCTCCAACTCAGGGATCATCAGAACTCGACCTGGATCAAGCGCAAGGGGATCATCAATTCCGTTCGCGTGCGCAATAGCCCGCCATTGACCTGGATCGCCGTACAACTCATCAGCGACTGTGTCGAGATACTGACCGGCCTCGAGGCGGCGCACCTGTCCTGGGTTTGGCGTTCCCGAGGTTGGGTTTTGTGGGGGCGTGACACCTTCATCCATGAACTGACGAAATGACATGCTGACTTCGGCGCGAAGGGGAACGCCTTTAGAAGTGAAGTAGGTGTACTTCAAATTGAAACTTGTGATGACTGCCTTAAAGGAACGCAGTTTGCCCCAGTGGAACTGAACCCACGGTGGACGTTTGATATTGCGATCTTCTTTTGTGCCCTTGACTTTTTTGTCGGTGATCGTGAGTTTGTATAACTTGTCGGTGATATCGGTAATTGACTTACCAGTTTCAGTTGAGTCAAAAATTGCGGTGAGTTTGAATTCGACTGACTTTCCGCTGTCAAAAGTCAGTTGGGGTGCGTTACTACCGGGAGAGTTGTTGGACTTCCAATCAGTTGATTTTGAAAACTCCAGATCACTCGGGTTGAACATGAATGGAATTTTGGTTTTGGTTTCGGACATGAGGTATGCCTTTTGAATACTCATTGACTACCACCTTCCTCCGGCGACTCCGCGTCGCTCGAGTTCTTGACGTAGGCGGTCATCGACGGTGCGATTGATCCAATCCATGAGGTCAAGGAGTTGACTAGTTGTGATCTGGTTCGTACCTGAATCTGAATCATCGGAAGGGGCAAGTACCTGACTCAGAATGGAGACAGGTCCAGGGGCGGCCTTCTCAACGGTCGAAGACGAGCGACGAATAGTCGTTGAACTTACTGATCGTGAAACTTGATCGGATGAAGAAGGCTGACGCATGATGCCACTTGATGTCGTTCCGGAAACTTGGCGGTGCACTACTTGATTGGGAATACTTTGCCCAGACTCAATCATGCGCACCAAGGCGTCAGCAGAAATGGTGCCATCCTCCGACGGTCCGAACTGCACTCCGTTTGATTGGCGGCGGATGCTGACCGAACGATGAATATTGCGTCGATCATTGCTCGAAGAAGGCGATGACGATGAACGCGAAACAACACGATTGTTACTGGTCGATCGAGAGATGTCCGCACTTGGCGCAGATAGCGACGCCGATGTTGAAAGAGGTGAGGTTGAAGCAACTCGTGCCACGTTGGGAACAGTCGGGAGAGCGCTCATCGCTTCAGATGGAATCCGCAACCCCGGAGTGACGTTCGGAGAAACGGGTAGATCATTCAGAGGACTCGAAAGTCTCTGTGTCGGCACACTTCGGGAAACAGCACGGTGTAATGCGCCTCGTGAAGCAATAGACCCACCGCGTTCGACTATTTCTTGGCGCGACTGCTTCGCTCCCGTATTTTTCCGCGACCTCGAAGATTGCGAGGTAGACGGTTCAGAAACTGATCGTTGCGAACTACTTGTTGTCTGAGCGCTTTGTTCAAGTTGATTGTTTGAACGAGCAGTTACTGGATTGGCTACTACAGAACGCATGATGCTCGCATTGGTCACCGACGCTGCATCTCCCATGGTCTGGGCAGCCCTCGTGCTTGACTCAGCAGCGCTCGGAGGGTTTGAAATCAGGTCACCTTCGCCGAGATCGTCAGTTGTGACGGGTGTACGCATGACGGCCCAGTGCGGTTGGTCATCCTGTTGTTCAATACGTGGAGAATCATTCGATTGATCGCTGAACCGCAGCGAGTATTCACGGGCGCTGTCGGCACGCGACGATGGAGCGACTGATCGTGAGATGACATCAAAATTGGTAGAGGCAGAGGCTGATAGATCCTGATTGGCATTGAAAACCGGAGCGAAATCTTCACCAGTTTTCTTGCTCAGTCGATCCAGGAAATTTTGAGCAACGCGAGTACCAGCACCAGTGAGTGACGTTGATTCGCCTGACAACTCGCTACTTACCCGAGAGCTTGTTGGCGATGCCGTACGCGCGACTGAATCTGAAGCAGTTGATCGGCGAACTGCGGTGTCGGACTGACGAAACTTGTTACCTGCAGTATTTGATCGATCGGCGTCTCCATGAGTTTGTCGAAGAGAAATCGCTTTAGCCAAAGAACCAGCGAATTGAATGCCGCCGCTTGCTCCTGGAGTGACGCTCGACATGTGAGAGCGTGTTGCTCGGGCGACGGACATTACCCGAGCAGTTGATGGATCGCCGTGTGAAGATCTGCGTAACGCGTAGTTTGACCGTTGGCTTTTCTGTCGGCGCAAGTTATGAATTGTTGATCGCGAAGTATGAGCAAACGAAGTTTCTGTCGTCGGATCATCGAGACCGAACTGCTGTCGCGCGATTGTGCCTGGCTTACTGCTCATTGAATGAACACGAACTTGTGGCAGTCGTAATGAACGCCGGGCGATCAAATGCGACTGACGGGCGACCGACTGATTAACTGACGACCACATATCAACAAATGAAGGTTTTTGAACTCGAGAAGTAGCCGACGCACTTGTCTTTTGGTTTCTTGGTGATTTCTGCGCACTCACTGTCTGGGCATTCACCGTCTGCGTTTCCATGGCACGTGAATTTACCGAGGGCGAGTTCGCGACTAGGCGTTGAGTCGCTCGGCGTGACACATCGCGAGGAGTCACCTTTTGGTTTGAACGCGCAACCGGGGATATGGAACGCGAGGCGTCTGAAATGGTTGCTGATGAGCGTTGCGCTTTGGCGGCCGACACGGAGCGACGTCTGGCCTTGCGTGAAATCTTCGACGGATCTTTTGTCGGCGATGTCGCCTGAATCGTTGACTCACGTTGATTCAGCACCGCAGATCGCATTGATGAGGCAATGTTGATTAATGATCCTGATACGGGTGAGCGGCGGGCAATGTCGCCGGGAGAACCAAGTGGCGCATTGGTCGGGTTGGCTAGAGCTGCGACACGGCGAAATAGTGATTCTTGATCATTCGACACAGCCTGCTGGGCGGAGGGTTGTTCGCTTTCATGAGACAATCCCATGACTTGTCGCCAGCCTGCGGCTCGTGGAATGTTGACGGCTGCGACACGGCGACGAACGGTTGTATCATGTGCCGACGGGGAAGCGTTGTGGTTCTCGATGGTCGGTGTGCCAGCGATTTGTAGTGATGAATCAGAAGGCGATGAAGAAGCAGGTTGCAATCTCGTTTGTGACTCTGACTGCGACGGTGTCGACACCTTTGTCAACGGAGTGACCGCCGACGGAGCAGAGACTGTCGGAGGACTTGAAACTTCTCTCCGAGAGACTTGCTCTGCGGGGGATTCTCGGGTGGGGAATGATGTCCAGTTCGGGCCGTCATTGGAAGTTGCTGAGTCGGCTCGGTCCGTTGATGAAACCACCGGGCTACTTTGTACAGGGGTGCTTGTGATTCGTCGCGCCAAGACAGGCGCCGTGGTTGATGAAGGACCGCTAGATGTCAGAGCGCTTGATGTTCGACGAGATTGCGTCGCGTTCACCTGTGTAGAAGGTGAAGCAATTGATGTCGTAGTCAATCGGCGAGGAGCTTCGTACATCATTGAAAGCGGAATACGACTACTTGGTGAAACCAAGGGTTGACGTGTTGACTTGCTTCGTCGGTGAATTGCTGATCGATCTACTGATGTGCGGGCACTAGCACGCGGAAGTGTTAAGCGGTGTGACGACTCTCGTAAGTTGGGTGTTGCAACGGGGACATCTGTGATTGATGGTTGAGGACGCGCGAGCAGTGATCTCGCTACCATGACCGACTCAAATTTTGGGTTCGTTTGCCGCAACGGCAAAGATTGTGTTGTTGCAGCCTGTGATGTCGTGCCTTGTGCCGTCAACGAACCACTGACGCGCGATTCAATAAGACCTCGTTGTGCTGAATCTGTGGCACGTGGCCTTGGGCCATCGCGATCGGTGCGATTGCCGTTTCTTGCCGGAGTATTCGATGAACGAGTTCGGGGTGGTCGCGCCGTGGGTCGTTGTGGCTGAGCCGCGACGCGAACTAAAGGTGCAGAAGTTGGTCCAATATGGGCTTCATTTCGATTGGGTTGACGACGAATCGGATGTAAGCGACGAGCGATTGATGAAGGTCCAGTTTGAATCCCAGAGCGACTACGTCCGTGAGCGTTGGCCGCCATCGGGAGTCCGCGTGGTTGTACCTGACGTACGACGCGATTTTTCATTCGCGATTGTCGCAGCGCAATGATGTCGCGATCTCGGTAGGGGTCGAGATCGTCAGCGCGAGTGGGTAAGGCAGGCAATAGCCACATGGGGAACCGAACCGAAGAATCGCTGGAGATTGATCGTCGAATAGAAGTCGAGCGACCAAATGAATGAGCCATGACCTGTGAATTGGTCGCGATTCGACCGATCGTCGCCTTGCGTTGACGAGCGACAGGTGTCGGTCGCACGATGCGCCGAAGCGGTTTGGCGTGAGATTCCTGTTGGAAAACGTTACTCATCGTCACTTCTTCTTCTTAGGAGCAGCGACTTTTTTCTTAGCTTTAATGGACGGCTTCTTGCTCGATCCGGCCGGAGCACCCATATTTGATGAAACCAAACCGTGGTGAGCAAGAGTGATTTCTTCCACGAGAAACTCGTCAGTTTCAATGGACAGTTCAGGACCCTTCCAAGAAACTGGAATGGCGTCGGTCAATATCCATGAACGCAGGCGCTTGCCTTTGGCGCTCATCAAAGTGATGGCAACGTTTTGACGAGCCAATGTTGCCTTGCCTCGTTTGGAACCCAACTCAAAGCGACTTCCACTGGCTTCGTTAAACCAGTTATACAGACCGTTGTCAAACGTCATGCCCCTCTTGAGAGTGACATCATCAAATGTAAAGCGACCGGGCAATTTGTGAACGAATCCGTTCTCGCCGCCTTCAGTCACCTCAAAAATTTCTACCTTGCCGCCAAGACCTCGCACCTCGCGAAAGGATCCGAGAATTTTTCCGTCTACTTCAACAATGAAAGTTGCTGAAGTGGGGCCTTCGTTATAAAAGGAGTTGAAAGGTGAGATTGCCACGATCAGACCATGATCTTTTTAGCTTCATCGAGGGCACGACGATTGAGCGCCGCAACTTTTTCGACGAGCCGAACACGGTCGGAATGCTCTAAATCGAGTAAACGATCAAGGTCCCAATGAATGTGATACGCAAGATAAATCACTTCATCCCATAGGGCGTCTTCGGGATAAATCTCCATCAGGAGTCCTGATTGACCTCCTCGATAACAGCCCCTCCACGACGACGGCCAGTGATGATGATTTCTTCATCTTCATCATCGTCTTCATAGTCGTCGTCTGTGCTGTCGTCGAGTTCGTCATCATCTTCATAGTCGTCATCTTCATCGTCAGTGTCATCGTCATCGAGTGACTGAGCGCGAGAGCGAGCGGCGGTTGCCTTTTCAGCTTCATTTGCTTCTTTTAAGAAAGCACGAACATCAGCAGTGCTGCCAAAGTTCACAACGCCGTACAGATCTTGCAAGAATGCAAGGTCGGCGGCGAAGAGATTCTCGATCTCTCGAGGGGTCACTGCTGACAAACTGCCAAGTTCAGTGACCACTCTCGAGAGAACGATAATCGTTAAATACGGATCATCCGCACCCTGTACCCGAGGATCACGAAGCGGTTCGATCTCGTCACGCGCCGTAGCAAGGCGCATAACGCCCCGGCGATGAACGGTCCCGTCCGACCCGAGATAACCACGGGGGAGAGTAAAGGAGAATTCCGTCGTCAGAGACATCAGGCCTTGAAGAGTCCTTCGTGGCTGATTGTCAATTCTTCAATCATGACGTCATCGGTTCCGGCGTCCAAGTCTGAAGCGCTCCACTTTGATGGCCAACCGGCTTCAAAGTTCCAGCGACCAACTTCGGTTCCAGCATTGTCATAGATGACGATGGAGCCGTTGGTGCGCTCGACAGCACCTTCGAGAACCTTGGTGTGCCAGTCGATGATGGCGCTATCGGCCGACAAGCCACGCTTGAGCACGATGTCGTCGTACTTGGTGCGGCCTGGGCGCTTACGGATGATGATCTTGCCGCCAACAGTGTCTTGGTATTCAACAACTTCGGTTGAATAGCTCAAGCCCGAGCAACCAGTGAATCGAGCCATCTCAACGCCCTCAAGTTCGAGAGCGAATTGAGACCCGAGAAATTCGAGGTCATGTTCATTTGCCATTGTTCAGGTTCCTTTCGTAGAAGCTGTGTAGATCAGGCTGCTTGACGCAGTTGGCTGATGCGGAAGATAACGAATTCAGCAGGCTTAACCGGCGAAATGCCGACCTCAACTACCACTTTGCCCTGATCAATAGAGTCAGGCGGGTTTGTTTCAGAGTCACACTTGACGAAGAAAGCTTGATCGGCGGTGACACCGAACAAGGCTCCGTCTCGCCACAATCCACGGAGGAATGCTGAAATGGTGCGCTTCAAACCCTCCCACAACTTCTGATCGTTGGGCTCGAACACTGCGAACTGAGTGCCTTCCATGATTGCGGTTTCAATCATGTTGAATAAGCGACGCACGTTGATGTAGGTCCAATCGGTGTTGGATGACAAGGTGCGAGCACCCCACACGCGGATTCCGCGAGTTCCGAACGGACGAATGCAGTTAATGCCAATGGGGTTGAGCAATGACTGCTCGCCCTTAGTGATGTCGATTTCGGTAGACAAAACGCCACGAACGACTTCGTTGGCAGGAGCTTTCCAAACACCACGGGTGTCATCAACGCGACTCCAGATGCCGGCCACGTGACCTGACGGCGGAACCAAAATGGTTGCGTCAGCGGGGCTGGTGCTCACGGGGTTGTCAACGCGAATCCATGGGTAGTAGAACGCCGCGAATGCTGAGTCGTACATGGCGACATCTGAACGCCATTCTTTGACTTGTTGCGGTGACATGGCCGGTGGCGCATCCAAGATGGCCATACGGTTGGCTTGGCCTTCACAATGTGAAATGAGTGCTGTCTGCACTGCCTTCCACATACCGAGGTCAACTGATCCGTCGGCCTTGGTGGCTGCCGTGATGAGGTCGGGGACCATCACCATGGTGACTTCGTCAGCGATGACCAAGCCATTAATGCCAGTGCGATCGGTTTCGCTACCTGCGAAATGCTTGGGCTTGACTTCGACGGGAACGGACGGAGCAGGAGTCACCGCAAACAAACCGGGTCGAAGACCAGCAATGGTGATGTCCTGAAGGCTCTTGAGATCAACCTTGGTCTCAACCTTGACTCGCTTCGATGCCTTATTCACCGTGGCGGCGATATCTGACAATGAGACATTGTCGTAACGCTCGGTCTCGATGCCACCTTCGGTGACGACGAAGTTGAAGTTTGGAGCCTTACCGTCTTCAGCAGGATCGCCGTTTTCGATGGCGATCGCCATTCCGTCGGACGGTCCGATACTGGTGACTTCAAGCGGCAAACCAAGGGCACGGTCAACAGCGGGAAGGGCACGCTGGCCAGGCTGATCAGAGGGAGCTTGGTGAGCAACGCGCACGATGTAGGCCATGCCGCCACCGTTATTGAAAAATCCGTACACCGAGTGGGGGAGCATCGCTCCGGCCAAAAAACCGCCGTAGGCAGCTTCATACTGGGTCCAGCTGGTGACCAAACGGGGCTTCAAGCCCTGCGGGTCGGTGGCATCGTCCTTGGGAAAGTCAGCAGTAAAGCCAACAAAGGCTGCAACTGCGGTCAATCCAGCCGACAAGGTCGCTGAACCTGAGGGCACCTCTTCGACATATACGCCTGGTGTTAGATAAGAAGGCACGTTGATCCTTTCGTGATCAGGTATCTGGATGAATTGTGGTCTCGGGAGTCGCCAATGCCGCCACAGCCCGAAATGATTTGTCCACTTTTGTCGACGAAACGACAATACGTGACCAAAGTCCTTCAAACCTAATTGGACAGCCGCGTTGAATGGTTGGTCCCCTGCGATTGAAAAGTATGGCCGTCTCCAGAAACTTCGTGAGAAGTCAACTTTTCACCCGCCCATGGGACAATAAACCTTCCAACATCATTACGCAAGAAAATTCTTGTCTTTCGTGTGATACGACATGTTCAGAGTACGGTGAGTGGAGATTTTGCATGTCAACTCTCTCCGCTTCGCCCTCATCCCCTTCGTCGTCAATCGTCGTCCAGGGTTCTCATCTCATGGCTGGATTGCTCGGGCATCGTGACAGCCATTTGCGACTCATTGAGACAGCGTTTTCTGATAGCGAAATCATTGTTCGCGGAAATGAAATTTCAATTCTTGGCGAATCAGCAGGTGTGTTGTCTCGATTGTTCGAAGAGCTCGTGCTGTTACTTCGACGAGGAGAGATCGTTGACGACACCGTTGTCAAACGTTGCATCTCCATGGTTCGCGCCGATGAGAAGCCAAGTTCGGTATTAACTGATGAAATACTTCGCGGCGCCAAAGGTCGAACGATCCGCCCAAAGACTGCTGGGCAGAAGCGTTATATCGATGCGATACGCAATAACGTCATCACCTTTGGTGTGGGGCCAGCCGGTACAGGAAAAAGTTGGCTTGCAGTTGCGATGGCAGTTCACGCCTTGCAAACAAAATCTGTTCAACGCATTATCTTGACTCGCCCGGCAGTTGAAGCGGGTGAGCGTTTGGGTTTTCTTCCCGGTGACTTGATGGCCAAGATTGATCCGTACCTTCGCCCGTTATACGACGCCATGTTCGACATGGTTGATGCTGAGGGAGTGCAAAAGATGCATGAGCGACAGGCTCTTGAAGTCGCGCCTCTCGCATTTATGAGGGGTCGAACCCTGAACAACAGTTTCATCATCTTAGATGAAGCGCAGAACACGACTCCGGAACAAATGAAAATGTTCTTGACCCGTATCGGTTTCGGGTCAAAAGTTGTGGTGACTGGTGATGCCACGCAGGTTGATGTTCCTGACGGGCGAAGCGGTTTAAAAGGTCTGCAACGACTACTTGGTGACATCGAAGGTCTGGAATTCGTTCATTTAGACACCTCCGACGTCGTGCGGCATCGTATTGTGGGAGACATCGTTGCTGCATATGAAAAAGACTCACGACACAAAGAGCAAATTCAAAAGACCTCCCAGGTGAAGAAGTCCCATGATTGAGGGCCCTCCAAGGTTTCGTAAGAAGGTCAAAGTCGGTGGTGACACCGAAGCCGAAGTTTTTTGCGCCGATGAACAAACCGAAGTTGACGTTGATCTAGTTCGTTGGCAAAAACTGGCTATTTCGGTTTTGTCAGATCAGGGGGTACGAGGTGGGACCGAGTTGAGTCTCTTTTTCGTTTCTCAAAATGACATGGCTGAACTAAACGCCGAGCACATGGGTGCATCAGGACCGACCGACGTGTTGGCCTTTCCGATTGATGGCGGCGAAGTACTGGAAATGATTAATGGTCCCACCGGAGCAACTCGCGGTCCAGATCGTCCTCCTCCTGATCGCGGAGATTTACCTTTGTTGTTGGGCGACATTGTCATCTGTCCTGAAGTTGCCGTCGGTCAGGCTGCAACCCACGCCGGAAATGTTGATGACGAATTTGGTTTGTTAGTCGTTCACGGAATTTTGCATATTTTGGGTTGGGATCATGACACTCCGGAAAAGACACTCGAAATGCAGTCTCGTGAACGCCAATTGTTACAAGCCCATCATTGGCATGGAGATGTGCCGGTGAACTTTAAACAAAGCCAAGAAGAGGACGAATGATGTTGTCAATGGTGGCCACTTTTGGTGGACTTGATTGGGCGCTGCTCGGAGTCATCATTCTTCTCCTTTTCTTTTTGATTTTTCTTTCAATGGCCGAGATGGGCTTGTCCCGTATGACCAAACCGAAGGCAGCAGCGATGGCCGAAGGTGGAGTGAAACAAGGTCGAGCTTTACAGCAGTTAGTGGGAGAGCCCGAAAAGTGGGTGAATCCTTTGCTGTTGTCTGTCAATGTTTGCCAGACGGTTCAAGCAACTTTGACGGGAGTTGTAGCGTCACGAGCCTTTGGTCCCCTCGGAGTGGCGGTCGGAGTTCTATTGAATGTGATTGTCTTTTTTGTCCTTGCTGAAGCTGTTCCTAAAACCTACGCGTTGCTCTATCCGGAGCGCGCTGCGTTAACCACTGCTCGGGGAACCAAATTGTTGGTCTCTTTCCCACCTTTGCGAATGGTGTCTGGCTGGCTGATCTCGTTAACAAATGTGATTGTTAAAGGAAAGGGTCTTGAACAAGGACCTTTCGTGAGTGAACAAGAACTGCTCGGCATCGTTGAAGCCGCGATGAATGATGATGTCATTGAAGAAGAAGAACGTGATCTCATTGAATCAATCATTGAATTCGGAGACACCGTGGCTCGAGAAGTGATGGTTCCGTTGCCAGACATGGTGACGATTCCACAGACTTTTACTTTGACTCAGGCCATCGATGTCGCCATTGAACATGGTTATTCTCGTTTGCCGATTCTTAATGATGAGGATGATGTTGTCGGTATCACCTTTATCAAGGATCTCATTCGTCAAGAGCGAAATGGACATGGTGCAGAAATTGTGACTTCGCACATGCGTGGGGTCATAGTGATCCCAGAAAACAAACCGGTCAATCGACTGATGCGGGAAATGCAAGAACAGAAGTTTCACCTTGCGGTAGTAGCGGACGAATACGGAAGTATCGCTGGCCTCATCACTCTCGAAGATTGTTTAGAAGAGCTAGTCGGCGAGATAGTTGATGAATACGACAAGCACGAAGAGGACATCGAGCATCTTTCTGATGGTCAATATCTCGTAGATGGCTCAACGAGTGTCTCGGACGTTAACGACAAACTTGATACCAATATTCCTGATGAAGAATGGGACAGCGTTGGAGGGTTCGTTTTCGGAACTCTTGAACATGTGCCTGTCGTCGGTGAATCTATTGATTTTGATGGATGGCGTTTTACGGTAGTTGCAGTGCACGGTCGGCGTATACGAACAGTGCGTATCGCTTTGATCAGTGGAACTGAAGCCGAAACTGTCTAGACGAATTTAAGACAATTGACCGAAAGCCTTGGGGAGATTCGGATATCGACCGGTATTGCCTCCGCCATCAACTGACACAAACGATGCGCTCATGTAGGCCGATTCATCTGAAGCTAGGAAAGACGCCACTGAAGCAATCTCACTCGGTTGCGCAAATCTGCTCAGTGTTGCGTTGTCTTTGAATTCTTCAATGATCACTGGCACTGAGAACATGCCACTCGTAGCATTGGTCTCAACTAGTCCGGGGGCAATTGTGTTGACGCGCACGCCTCGTGGCCCAAGTTCCATGGCTGCCACTTGAGTGAGCATCGCTACGCCAGCTTTTGCAGCACAATAAGCCGACATGCCCTGTGACGGTTGAATCGCGTTGAGGGAGGCGATGTTGATGATTGATCCTCCATCGCTGATCGCTAAACCACCATGTTTAAGGGTTAAAAAGACACCGGTTAAACATAAATCAATGATGCGTTTCCACTCGGTGAGTGGTAGTTCAGTGATCAGACCATAAGTACCGGCGCCAGCATTTGCGACGACGATGTCAATGTGCTGAAAAGTATTCAACCCAAAAGCAGTGAGCCCAGCGACGTCCTCTTCTTGCGTCACATCGCAGAGAAAAGTTGCGACAGCTTCGCCGAAATCGGAACTTAAGTTATCTAAGCCTTCTTGGCTGATATCTCCGGCAACTACCCGCGCACCATCGGCAACAAATCTCTCCGTAATCGCTCGACCGATCCCAGAGGCAGCACCTGTGACTAAGGCAATTTTTCCGTTCAGATTTCCCATAGACGAAATGTACTGCGCAATCTGTTTTCAGTTGTTAGTGGATAACTGCTGCCTGAGTTCGCCGCGTCGAATCTTTCCGATGGCTGTGAGCGGAATCGAATCAACAACAAGGATGCTTTTCGGGACGCAATAGTTGGGGAGGGTCTGGAGAACCAGGTCCTTCACCTGATTCAAAGAAACATCGGTTTTTGTTGTCACTACAACGACCCGTTCACCCCATTCGGCGTCGGGGAGACCGATGACTGCGAATTGTTGTGACTCAAAGAGTGGCGCGAGCGCTACCTCAACTGCTTCGGGCCACACTTTTTCAGATCCAGTCACAATGACATCCCCACGACGTCCTTGGACACTGAGAATTCCGACTTCTACATACGATCCGATATCTCCGGTGTGTAGCCAACCATCTGAGTCAATTGAGGTTGTGCCGTCTCGATAACAACGCATGTTCATGGGAGACCTCACCAGGATTTCATCATTGTCATCGATATTAATCTCGACGCCATGTAGCGGATGACCGTCATAAACAATTCCAGATCCGGTTTCGGTTAATCCGTACGTGGCTATCACATTTTTTGGACGGTCCACTGGAGGCTGAGAACCTCCGAGAAGGATTGCGCGAAACTTTCGCGGATCAATTCTTTGCAAGGCTGTGGGTACGAGTGAAATCAATGTGCACGTATGCGAATGACGGTCTACTTCATCTGCGTCAAACCTTGAAGCGACGGTTAGTTGAGTTCCCATCAATAATGATCGTGTCACAACGCTGAGTCCTCCGACATGGGCGAGAGGGAGACAGGAATACCAATGATCATCGAATGTGACATCAAGGGCTAATGAACTTGCTTGAGCCGACGCAAAAACCGACTCTTGGGTAAGTACTACGCCTTTCGGAGTTCCGGATGATCCGCTGGTTGCAACCACCAGGGCGTCTCCATTTTCTACTGGTTGTCCACCTTCAAGGGTGACACGAGCGTCAGATGAGATGATGTGGGTTGGTTTGAGTTGGGCGATGAGATTCCTCTTCGCCTCTAGTGGTAGACGCTGATCTATGGGTAAAACGGCATCGCCGTCATCCCATGCTTTTGAAAGTTCATCAACAAAACGTTGGCTTGGTTCAATGTCGAGCGCAATCAGGGCTTTCATAATTTCTCAGATCTTCTCCCTAAATCAACCTAGTGCAACCGACTAGCGTGACAAGGGTGAACAAATGGATTGTTGGTGCTCGACCTCGAACGTTGCCTGCTGCAGTAGTTCCAGTTGTTATTGGCGCAGCGATTTGCAACGGGTTGGGTGGTGCTCACTGGTCGCGCGCCGGATTGGCATTGGTTGTCAGTGTGCTCCTGCAAATCGGAGTCAATTACGCCAATGATTACAGCGATGGAGTTCGAGGAACTGACGAGGTTCGAGTAGGGCCGACGCGACTCGTCGCTTCGGGGATGGCTTCTGCCCAGTCTGTGAAGAACGCCGCATTTATTGTGTTCGGAGCTGCCGCGGGGGTCGGACTTGTGTTGGCGCTGATGACTTCGTTGTGGGTCATTCCAGTCGGTGTGGCGGCGCTGCTTGCTGGTTGGTTTTACACCGGAGGAAAGAACCCTTATGGGTATATCGGTCTAGGCGAAGTTTTTGTTTTTGTCTTTTTCGGATTAGTTGCGACGGTTGGAACGACGTACGTTGTCCTCGAAAGAATTCCGGCAATGTCATGGTTGCAAGGCGTGGCAGTCGGAAGTTTGGCGTGTGCGCTGTTGGTGGTGAATAACCTGCGCGATATTCCGACTGATCAAGAAGTGGGTAAGCGGACCCTGGCCGTTCGTCTCGGTGATCAGCGGACACGGATCTTGTATGAGGCTCTCGTGGTATTTGGAATTATGTGCGGAGTCGCCGCTTCTTTTACTAACTCTTGGTCATTGATTTTGTTGCTGTGTTTCATCCCGGCAATGAAGCCGATCAATCTTGTGCGGCGCGGGGTAAAGGGACGAGGTCTTATTGCCGTTTTGGCAACAACTGGTCAAGTTCAAATCATTTTTGGATCGCTATCTCTGATCGCGTTTGTGTTGGGAAGGTAGTTTTTACTTGTGACTTCTTTACCGCCGCCCGAAATGCCCAAGTACTCAAATAGCCCCTCTAATACTTTGGGTTCTAAGCGTGACGGTAGAGCAGTGGCTGCATTGGTTTGTGCATTTATTGGGTTTAAATTCTTCGGAATTATGCTCGGTGGGGCAGCCATTGGGCTCGGTATTCAGTCTCGAAAAAGAATTGTTGCTTCTCAAGGTCAAGTAACCGGTGAAGGTATCGCAAAAGCTGCGGTCGTTCTTGGATTACTGGACGTCGCATTTACAATTTTCTTGATAGCAAGACTCTGATTAACTCAAAAACTGCTCAACGACTGAGTTGAACTCTTTCGTTTGCTCAAGATGTACGGCATGTCCAGCGTTTTCAATCGTCGTTAAATGTGAGTTGGTTCCCATGGCGTTCTTCATGTCGCTGCCTATCTGAAGAAACTTTTGGTCATTCGCTCCGACAACAAGAAGCACTGGCATTGTGAGATCTTGAAGTTGGTCCCACAAAGGCTCCTGTGTCCCAGTTCCACTGAAGCGCAAACTCGACGCAAGGCCTTCTGGTGTATTGCGCAGGCGATCTTGGATCTCTTCACGAGTAGAAGTCAGACCAGCAAACATTGGGGCGCTCAGCCAGTTGTTAATGAAATTCTCGACTCCAATTTCTGAGATCTCACGGGCTAGTAGATCATCAGATTGCATTCTTGCAAGACGCTCTTCCGGTGTTCGTAAACCAGGAGAACCACTCACCAAAACTAAACGTCGAACACTTTGAGGATGAAGTACAGCAATATGAAGAGCTAATCGAGCACCCATTGAGTAGCCGATGTAATCACCGTGGCTACATTGTGTTGCCACCATCGTTGCGGTCGTTGGTAAATCTGCTTCAACACTTGACGATCCTGCATGTCCAGGAGCATCGACACGAATCATTGACTGTTCTGGTCGGGCTAATTCGATGTAGCGGTCCCAAGAACGAGAAGTCTGTGTAAAGCCATGCAGCAACACTCGACCGGTCGTTGAACGGTCGCCCGATTGTTCGACAAAAAGCGAACCTTCAATACTGGACCAACTTCGAGAAGTAGAATTGCTCATGAAGCCGATCGCTCGGCAGAGCGGCGCAACACCCGTTCGAAAGTCTCGGAATCTTGTGCGCCTGGGATTGACCACTGCCCGTTGATGACATACGTCGGGACGCCGGTGATTCCATGCGAGATAGCGGTGGCAAGTTCTTCGGCAACCTCGCCCTTTCCGGCATCGCTCGCAAAGAAGGCCCGCAAGAATTCAGCAAACTCGGTATCGTCGGCCTCGTGAGGAATCGCACGCACGCCGATGGCAATCAGCTGTTCTGAATCTCCGACATTGACACCTTCGGTAAAGTAGGCGTTCAACAGGGCTTCCTTGAGATTTGATTGAACTTGGTAATCGTGATTGACTCCGGTCCACCACATCAATCGATGTGCAAGAATTGTGTTCGATCGTTGTCCGATGTCCATACGAAACTCAATGCCATCTTGGGCAGCAGTTTCAGTGAGTTGCGCAATGATCTTGTCGGCTCGTTCTGTACCGCCAAACTTCTTTGCGTAAACCTCGCGAACAGGTGCCGATGAGTTCGACGGAGCGGTTGGGTCGAGTTGATAGGCGCGGTAGACGATCTCAATGGGCTGCGTGATGGCGTCTGGGCCGGTCGTTACCTTGTCTAGGGCTGCTTCAAAACGACGCTTTCCGATAAAGCACCACGGACACACCACGTCGGACCAGATTTCAATCTGCATGTTTGTACCTTAGATGGTCTCAAGCCTGATTTGCTCGTAGCGTATGAACGGTGGAGAGCGATCTTTTCAGTAAGCGCTTGGCCGACCGGCCATCTGAGGATGTTCAGGCGACCTTTTGCGCCGTCCTCGTGGACGAGTGGGTAAAACAAGGCATACGTCATGCGGTGATCGCTCCTGGATCGCGATCAACACCTCTTGCTTTAGCTCTCATCAATAGAACTGAGTTACATATTGAAGTTTTCCACGATGAGCGATCGGCAGCGTTTGCTGCTCTCGGTGTTGGTCTAGCAACGCAACATCCGGCGATTTTGCTCTGTACTTCGGGAACGGCTTCTGCCCATTTTTTCGCCGCCATCATCGAAGCGGGTTTGTCTCATGTGCCGATGTTGGTCATAACGGCTGATCGTCCTCCCGAACTGAAAGATGTGGGAGCACCGCAAACAATCGATCAAACGAAAATGTACGGCGACGCGGTTCGTTGGTTTCATGATCCAGGTGTCGCAGATGTTGCGGCGAGTTACTCGTGGCGATCACTCGCACGACAAAGCGCGTCTTGCTGCCTTGGTGTTTCTCCAGGACCAGTTCATCTGAATTTGCCATTTCGCGAACCGTTAGTAGGCGCCGCCGTCGATCTGCCGGTGTCAGATTCCGCTCGAGGCCAATTGGTTGGTCACCTCAATTTGAGTCGCACAGACTATGAGGCTGTTGCAACCGTGTTGAACGTTGAACAAGGCTTGATCATTGCTGGGCGTGGATGTGGAAGCGCTGAAGAAATTTCACGATTAGCAAGTTCGCTGAATTGGCCAGTGCTCGCTGATTCGCGCTCGGGTTGCCAAGGTATTACTGAGGCCATCTCATATTTCGATTCGGTCCTTCGTAGCGAAGAATTTTCATCAGCCAATATTCCTGAAGTGGTGTTGCGTCTGGGCGAACCACCAAGTTCGAAGGTGCTGAGTCAATTCGTCACGAACTCGCAGGCAACTCAATTGCATGTCAGTGAATTCGATTTAACTGTTGATGCCGATCATCAGATGTCAATGCATATTGCGTGTGATCCGACAGTTTTTTGTCGTGAGGTTCTCAAGCAAGTTCAGACAAAAGAAGATGCAGGTTGGCTTGCTCGCTGGTTGAACGCAAATACAGTTGCCGAATCAGTTGTTGTTAGTTATTTTGCCCAGTCAGATGAGAGCCTTGCAGCCCCGAGGGTGTCGCGTGTGACAGTTGAGAGTCTTGAGCATCAAAACAATTTGGTTGTTTCGTCATCAATGCCAGTCCGTGATTTGGAGTGGTTCGGTGGAGATTGTTCACATGTGAACGTGTTCTCCAACAGGGGAGCTAATGGCATTGACGGAGTCGTGGCCACTGCGATCGGAATTGCTGTGGCAACCCAGCAACGAACTGCTGTTTTGATTGGTGATGTAGCGCTCTTGCATGATTCATCCAGTCTGACCGACCTTCATCGCCGAAATGTTGATATGAAGATTGTCGTCACCGACAACGATGGTGGGGGCATTTTCCATTATTTGCCTCAAGCGAAGTTGGTCAACACTGAAGCATTCGAGATGTTGTTCGGTACTCCGCACGGTACCGATATTTTGCAATTAGCTCAAGCTCACCATTTGGCCACGTTCGAATGTCGGTCGGCCACTGAACTGAAGAAGGCACTGGCTTCAACTGGCACTTGTGTCATCCGAGTTCTGACTGATCGACATAACGAAGTCTTGACTCATCAGGAAGTCAACGACTTAGTCGCATTGGCGATCAATTCGCAGTAAGCAGTTGTCAAGGTCTGACGATGGCCGACAGCATTGCTTGAAACTTGGCTTGCGTCTCCGCTAATTCAGAAGCTGGATCGGACGCGGCGACGATTCCACCACCAGCGATAATTCGAGCGGTCTTTCGATCTTGTGAAAGTTCGGCACAACGAATTGCTACTGCCCATGTGCCGTTCCCATTGGCGTCAACCCAACCGACGGCACCGCCATAGTTCTTGCGATCAAAGCCTTCGAGCTGATCAATGATCTCTAAGGCTTCCGTCCGGGGATGTCCACCCAGCGCCGGTGTGGGGCACAACATGCGGGCGAGCTCGAGTAATGGGGGATGGTCTTGCGATAGATGACCTTCAATCAAAGTGCCGAGATGTTGAACATTGGCAACTTGAATGA
>Ga0114977_10000574_pt1 | contig 24373 bp, 21 predicted proteins | sample S_130805_MF_Meta_FD_87026 | JGI IMG/M metagenome (GOLD analysis project Ga0114977, IMG submission 87026) | Freshwater microbial communities from Lake Simoncouche, Canada to study carbon cycling - S_130805_MF_MetaG | ecosystem: Environmental > Aquatic > Freshwater > Lake | place: Lake...
AAATCAAATTTATGAGCTGATTTTAATAATTGATTTTTGTATTGGCTCATTACTTCTCCATTCCAACAAACTATGGCGCTTTCGTAAACCGATAAACTTTTATTTGGAATTACTAAATCGGGATCAATGCCAATGACGCTTCCAAATCCTTCGCAGGTTTTACAAGCACCAATTGGATTATTGAAGCTGAAAAAATTTAAATCAGGCTCTTCAAATAACAAGCCGTCTAATTCAAATAAATTAGAAAAATGGTGTTGTTTAAATGTTTTGTTTTCTTGTTCAATAAATACTTCGCATTCGTGTCGCCCTTCGTTAAAGGCTGTTTGTATACTATCCGAAATGCGATTATCAAAATCTTCATCTGTATTATCAACACTAATTCTATCAATTAATAAATAAATAGAATCGGTTTTTTTAATCGAACTTGCTTTAAATTCATTTATTTTTAAAACCTCTTTATTTACTAAAATTCTTGAAAAACCTTGCTGATTAAGTAATTCTAAATGTTTTTCTAATGTTCTATCTTTTGGTAAAGTAAGGGATGAAAGTATTAAACACTTTGTTTCATTTGGCAATGATTTTATAAAATCAACCACATCACTAATTGTATCACGTTTTACTTGTTTTCCAGAAATTGGACTATAAGTTTTTCCAACGCGTGCGTAAAGTAACTTGAGGTAATCATAAATTTCAGTAATTGTGCCAACAGTACTGCGAGGGTTTCGTGAAATTACTTTTTGTTCAATAGCAATAGCTGGTGAAATTCCGTTTATATAATCAACTTTTGGTTTTTCTAATCTGCCTAAAAACTGCCTAGCATAAGCTGATAAACTTTCTACATATCTTCTTTGGCCTTCAGCATAAAGGGTGTCAAAAGCTAAAGATGATTTTCCTGAGCCAGATAAACCAGTAATCACAATAAATTTATTACGAGGTAATGCAACATCAATACCTTTTAAATTATGCATTCGCGCCCCTTTAATAATGATGAAGTTTTTAGGGCTTAGTTTTGTTATATCTTTTTCTATTGTCAATTTTTTTATCTAAAGGGTAAAAATAGGTCATTATTTGGTGCTTTTAAGCATTGGGTTATTAACATTTTAAAATAGGAAAAGTTTAATAAAAAAGAATTTGTAAAGGAACTTAAATCTTTGGTATAATTGTTTTATTCTTTAGGATTTCAGCCAATTATGATTAAATTTAAAACTTAAAAAAATAATAATCTATAATTATATAAATACTATTAAATTTTATGAAGGTTTCATTCCAAAATAAAATTCTCTTTCTTTTTTTAATAATATTAATTATTATTATTTCAGTAAGTAAAAGAACGCTTAATATTAATAATTCTTTACTGAAAACAAATGAACTCGTATCCAACAATTTGGTAATTATTAACGAATTGGGAAATATATTAGCACTATCACAAAATTTACAAATAGAATCAAGAGGCTTTGCAATTACTAATGACCTTATTTTTCGTAATGCATATAATAATTATAAAATTTCAATAGATAGCTCTTTAAATAATCTAAAGATATTAGTTGCTAACCACTCAAATCAAAATAATAGAACACTCTCTCTTATATCTCTAATTAGAAAAAGAATTTCGATTTCAGAAGAGTTAATAAATGCGCGAAAAAAATTAAGTTTTATTGAGGCAGATAAAATTATTGGTTCGAGCGAAGTCAATTTTTTAGACAACGAAATTAAAAATACTATTAAGATAATGGTTTTTGAAGAGACTATTATTATGAAAATGCGACAGGATAATAATGTTATAGAAAGAGATGACTTATTAAATTCAGTCATGTTTTTTTTAATTTTTCTTTTAATTACTCTTTTTGTAAGTTATTTCCTTATCCGACACAATATTAATGTAAGAAATAAAACAGAATCGGCACTTAACTTAAATTTAAAAACTATAGCAAATTTTAGGGTATTATTTGAAGAAGCACCGGGTTCCTTTTTAATTCTTTTACCCGATTTTACAATTGATGCCGTTAGCGATAATTATTTATTAGTAACTAAAACTATTAGAGAAGAAATTATGGGTAAGAATATATTCCAAGCTTTTCCTAATAAATTTAATTATCTTAATCCCACAACCGCACCTCTTTTAAAAGAATCCCTTAACGTAGTGCTTAAATATAAAGTTCCTGACCAAATGGAACTTCAAACCTACACAACATTAAATGCTGATGGTACTTATGATATACGTTATTTAAGCCCACTTAATAAAGCTATTCTTGATGAAAACAATAATGTTGTTTATTTAATACATAGTGTTGAAGATATAACCTCTCAAATTTTGTATGAAAAACAATTACAAGATGCTTCTGAAGAAATAACAAGTTTGTATAACCAAGCTCCTTGCGGTTATTTATCAATGAATACTAATAATGATTTTATTACAAATATTAATGAAACCCTACTTAATTGGATAGGCTATTCGGCTGAAGAAGTAGTTGGAAAAATGAAATACAGAGATCTTTTTTCACCAAAAAGTTTAGAACTTAATTTAAAATCATTTACCGAAAATTTTACTAAGCTATTTGAATTGGGATATGTAAATGATTTAGAATTTGAATTACAACGTAAAGATAAAACAACGTTTGATGCCATTATTGATGCCGTTGTTATAAAAAATGATAAAGGTGAGATAGTTAAAATTCATTCAACTGTATTTGATAATACTGAAAATAAAATAAATCAAGATAAATTAAAAGAGAACGTTAAAGAAATTTCGGATTATAAATATGCCTTAGATGAAGCATCAATTGTAGCGGTTACAGATGATAAAGGAATCATTAAACATGTAAATGATAACTTTTGTAACATTACAAAATACACAAGAGAAGAACTGATTGGAAATGAACACCGAATTTTAAATTCGGGATATCATTCACCTGAATTTTTTGGTGATTTTTGGAAAACCCTTTTTAGCGGAAAATTATGGCGAGGCGAAGTAAAAAACAAAGCTAAAGACGGTTCGTTTTTTTGGTTTTATACAACAGTTATTCCTTTTATTGACGAAAACGGAAAACCATTTCAATTTACTTCTATCATACTTGATATTACGGAAAGAAAACGTCAGGAAGAATTATTGCTTTCTCAAGCTGAGGAATTAATGGTGCAACAAGAAGAATTAAAAGATGCAAATTCAATACTTGAAGTACAATCGTATAAACTTAAAGCATCCGAGGAAGAATTAAAAGCTCAACAAGAGGAATTAGTAGCTTCTAATCAGGATTTAGAAGAAAAAACGCAGTTGCTTGAAGAAAGAAATCATTCGGTTATTGAAAAAAATGAAGAACTTGAAGCTACTTCACACGAACTTCAACTTAAAGCTGAGGAGCTTATTTTAAGTAGTAAATACAAATCGGAGTTTTTAGCAAATATGAGCCACGAGCTTCGCACCCCCTTAAACTCAATATTATTATTGAGCAAACTTCTTTCTGATAACGATGATGGTAATCTTTCGATGGAACAAAAAGAATTTGCATCAGTCATTAATAATTCAGGTAATAACCTCCTTCAGTTAATTAATGAAATACTCGATCTTTCAAAAATAGAATCTGGTAATATGCCTATTGAAATTGAAAACATTGATTTAAATGATATTTTAAAAAACATTAACAACACATTTATTCAGCTAGCTAAGCAAAAAGGCATTCATTTTTCCTCAAAAATTGAAGAAACTACTCCTGTATATTTTAATACCGATAATGCTAAAGTGGAGCAGGTAATGAATAATTTTTTATCTAACGCTTTTAAATTTACCCAAAAGGGAAGTGTTGAATTAATTATTAGAAAACCAAATGAATTTGAAGTTGATAAAATGAAAATTAACCCCGATGATTTTATTTCTTTTGAGGTAAAAGATTCTGGTATTGGTATTCCCGTTGATAAACAAAGTTTAGTTTTTGAAGCTTTTCAACAAGCTGATGGATCAACTAGAAGGCAATTTGGAGGAACTGGCTTAGGCCTTGCTATTAGCCGTGAAATTGCACATTTACTTGGTGGCGAAATTATTTTAAAAAGTGAATTAGATAAAGGAAGTTCTTTTACATTGATACTTCCATTGGATTTAAAACAAAATAAATTTGATTTAGGTTCCATCATTGAACCAGAAAATTATGTTTTAACACATATCAAAAATAGTATGTTATCAAAAACTCCTTTTGATAAAGATTTAATGGATTTTACACCAAATGAAATAGATGACGATAGATCTATTATTAACGAAAACGATAAAGTAATTTTAATTGTAGAAGACGATTTTGCATTTGCTAAAGTTTTAAAAAATCAAATACACGATAGAGGATATAAAGCAATTGTTGCAGTAAGTGGAGCAGACGCACTCTCTTTTGCTATTAAATATAAGCCAATTGGTATTTTGCTTGATATCAAACTGCCAGGTAAAAGTGGTTGGTCTGTTTTAAAAGAACTGAAGAAAAATAATGAAGTTAAGTATATTCCAATTCACATGATGTCAGCTTTGCAAACAATGCAAAATGACATAATTAGCGCTGTACATACTGATTTTGTTAAGAAACCATTTGCCGAAAAGGACTTAAATTTAATTTTTGATAAAATTGATAGTGTGACAGCTAAATTATCTAAAATTATACTTTTAATTGAAAACAACGATACTCATTCTTTAGAAATTAGTAATTTTATTAGCAGTACATATAAAAAGTGTATTGTTGCTACTAATGCAATTGACGCCATTGAAATATTAAAAACTGAAAATATTGACAGTGTTATCATAGATTTTGAATCGTCGCCAATACTTGGATATAAGATTTTAGAAACAATGAAAATAGATAGTAAATTAGAATCTATTCCAATTATTGTATTTAAAGGAAAATCAATGGTAGCCTCAGATGAATTGAAAATTAAACAATTTGCCGGAGTATGTATTATGGAAACCGCCGGCAGTATAAAAAAATTAACCACCGAAATTTCTAATTTTTTAAAAGTAGTTCAAACTAAGGATGAAAATAAAACTGCTAATAAACCTTATTTTACTGAAAAAGCACTTGCTAATAAACATGTATTAATTGTTGATGATGATGCTCGTAATATTTTTTCATTAACAAAAGTATTGGAAAACCATAAAATGAAAGTAAGTTCCGCTAGTGATGGAAATGAAGCTTTAGACCTTTTGAAAAATAAAAATGATATAGAACTCATTTTAATGGATATGATGATGCCTAACAAAGATGGCTACCAAACTATTGAAGAAATTAGAAAAGATTTGGGTTTAGTTAACATCCCAATTATTGCTGTTACTGCAAAAGCAATGTTAGGTGATCGCGAAAAATGTATTGACGCTGGAGCAAATGATTATGTTACAAAACCGGTTGATACTGAACGATTATTATCCTTACTTAAAGTATGGCTTTATAATAACTAAAAAACATGTTTAAAACTGTGAATTCGGGCTTAGTATATATTATTAATGACGGTGATGTTGAAATACTAATAAATAAGATTTTTCAGAAATATGGTTATGATTTTTCAGATTACTCTTATACCTCATTTAAAAGAAGGGTAGACCGGGTAATAATTAATTATAGAATTTTGAGTTTTAAAAATCTGTTAAACAAAGTGTTAACTGACCAAGTATTTTTTAATACTTTTTTAGAAGAGATTACGGTTAATGTAACAGAAATGTTTCGCGACCCAGATTTTTATAAAACACTTAGAGATAATGTTATTCCTGATCTTGCAAAAAATCCCATAATTAGGATTTGGCATGCAGGTTGTTCTTCGGGCGAAGAAGTTTATTCAATGGCCATTTTGCTTAAAGAAGCCGGCGTATTAGAAAAATCATTACTATATGCAACTGATATTAACCAACAAGTCCTTGAGAGTGCAAAATCAGCTAAGTTTCCCATTGATAATATGCAAGGGTATAACCAAAACTATTTAAATTCGGGTGGTTTAAACTCCCTTTCTAATTATTACACTGTTAATTCGGGCAAAGCTATTTTTAATGATGAATTTAGAAATAGAATGGTGTTTTCTCCCCATAATTTAGGAATTGACCAAAGTTTTAACGAATTTAATTTGATACTTTGCAGAAATGTATTGATTTATTTTAATAGGAATTTACAAGATAGGGTAGTGAAATTATTTTCAAATAGTCTTTCTAAACAAGGATATTTAGCACTTGGATTAAAAGAAAGTATTGATTTTACAAGTTCAAAAAAAGATTTTGAATTATTTAGTAAAGCATCCAAAATATGGAAAAAAATATAATTAAAAAAAATTGGTGTAATTTTGAGTATTCCTTAAAAACTCACAATATTGAAAATAATAGGTAACTTTGGGCATAAATAGGTTTTAAAATAGAAGCCTTTTTTAGCTTTAAACATAATATAAAATGAAAGATCTCTTTAAATATAAAATACTGTTAGTAGATGACAGGAAAGAAAATATTTTTGCACTTTCAGCTGTTTTAAAAAGTGCTGGTTATATTACAGAATCAGCACTATCTGGTTCAGAAGCTCTTAAATTACTATTAAAAAATGAGTATGGATTAATTATACTTGATGTTCAGATGCCGATTATGAGCGGTTTTGAATTGGCCGAATTAATAAAAGGTAATAGTAAAACTAAAGATATTCCTTTAATTTTTTTATCAGCAAATGCTACACAAAAAGAATATTTTAAACTAGGTCACGAATTAGGTGCTCTTGATTATTTAACAAAACCGGTTGATGAAACTTTATTAAAATTAAAAGTTAATAATTTCTTGGCCATTCATAATGCTAATTTAATTCTTAAAAAAACAAATAAAGATTTAGAGGAAAAAGCGATATATGCAAATATTTCTTATCAAGATCTTTATACATCCTTATCTCAGGAAGTTTTTTTAATTAATAAAGAAGGAATTGTTGTAGATGTAAATAGGAAAGGGAAATTATTGTGTGGCATTTATGCTGGCGATATTATAAATAAGCAATTTTTTGTAGTTACTTGTTTAAATAAAATTTTCGAGAATGATTATTCAAATTTTCTTAATTATTTTGAGCAATCCAATCAAAATCGTACTATTGACTTTAAGATGAAAAAATCGGAAGATGTATTTTTTTATGGAGAGGCAAGCATTTTATTAACTCTAATTGAAGGAATACCATATTTGCAAATTTCTATTTTTGATGTTACAGAAAATAAGGAAAAAGAGAGAAAATTACAATTACATGTAAAAGTAATTGATAATACATTAAAAATTAATCAATCTATTATTGATGGCGATTCTATTGATGATTTTGCAACTAAATTATTGCATTCCATTAATGATTTAATTGAGGTTAATTCGGCTAGAGTTTATACTTACGATGATTATGATAATAAGTTAGATTTGATTTCTTCTAAAACGGATAAAAATATTGAAGAAGAATTAGAAAAAATAATAGGGGTAAATTTCGAAAAATTTGTTCCAGCTCTTAAAGTTGGTTCCAATTTTAAAAAAATAGTAGAAGAAAAATTCCCTTTAATTACTACAGATCAAAATTTAATTGTTGATTTAATTGAAGAGCAATGGGATAATGATGAGTTAAAAAAACTAAGTAGTTTAACTCAAAAATCATTAAATGTAAAAACCTTTGGTATTATTCCAATTCTGTCAAATAATGTTCTTTTTGGCTTAATTACATTTTCATCAGAAAAAATAATTAATAAAGAGGAACTTGATGTAATTTTAAGTTTTTCAAAAAACATTTCATTTGCAATAAATAAAAAACAAGATGCATTAAAATTAGCTGAAAGCGTAACACGTTTTAAGCTAGCAATGCAAGGTGCTAACGAAGGCTTATGGGATTGGAACTTAATTACTGACAGGGTTTATTATTCGCCAGTTTGGAAAAGCATGCTTGGTTATAATGAAAATGAATTAAATGGAGATATAACTACTTTCGAGAATTTGCTTCATAAAGATGATTTGGAATTTGCTTTTAAAAATGTAAAAGATTATTTAGAAGGAAGTATAAAAAAATATGAAGCTGAATTTAGGTTAAAACATAAAAATGGTAGTTATCGTAATTTTTTGGGTAGAGGAAAAGCAATTAAAGATAGTAATGGCAAATACTATCGAATGATTGGTACCCAGGTTGATATTACCCAAAGTAAAAAAGATGATTTGTTTTTTAAACAAATAAATGATAGTCTTTCTGTAAATACAGGACCTTCTTATTTTAATGAATTTACAAAGTTTTGTTGCGAAAATCTAGGCGTAAAATTTGCATTAGTGGGTATTTATAATTTAGAAAAAAATGAGGTTGATACTATTTCGTTTAGAGCTGATAATGTTGAAGTGCATGATTATAAATATAATTTAGAAAATACTCCTTGTGATATTGTTCTTAAAGGAGGAGACTGTTCTTATAGTGAAAATGTACAAAATTATTTTCCTAAGGATGAGGATCTAAAAAAGTTTGGTATCACATCATACCTTGGTATACCATTAATTGACGAAAATAAATTACCAATTGGTATTATTGCATTAATGGATGATAAACCGATGGAGGATATTTTATACAAAGAAAAACTAATTAAATTTCTTGCTCCAAGAACAACTAACGAATTAATTGGCCTAAAAATTAACAAACAATTAAAAGAAAGTGAAACCTTTACAAAAGGTATTCTCTCTTCTTTAAGTTTTCAAATAGCTGTTATTAATCCAAATGGTGTTATTATATCTACGAACGAAGTATGGAATGATTTTTCGAATGAGGATGGTAAAAAAACAAATGAATTAACTGGTGTTGGATCAAATTATTTTGACACTTTTAATATTGCAATCAAAAATGGAGATATCTATTCGAAAAAAGCATTAATTGGGATTAAATCAGTTTTAAATAATGAGTTAAAACGTTTTGATTTAGAATATCCTTATCATTCAAACGGAATAGATAAATGGTTTCTACTAAGTGTTTCTGGTTTTGAAGGAGACAGACAAAATGCTGTAATTATTCATAAAGATATTACAGACAGAAAACTTATTGAAAGTCAATTGCATAAAACAGTTAATGAATTAATTAACAAGAATAACGATTTAATGCAATTTAATTATATTGTTTCTCACAATTTAAGAGCACCAATTGCAAATATTTTAGGATTGGTAAGTGTACTAAATTACCAAAATAGCGAAAGTGAAACAAAAAAAATAATTGAATACATTGGACAATCCATTTTTAAAATGGATGATTTGGTGAAGGATTTGAATGAAATGCTTGCCATTCGTTCATTAATTAGTTCTAAAAAAGAAATCGTAAATATTTAAAATGTAATTGATAGTATTTTTCATTCTATTGAAAAACAAAGAGTAGAGTCAAACGCTATCATTAATGTTGATATTAAAAATGATGCAACCGAAATTTTAACCGTTAAAAGTTATTTTGAGAGCATACTTTATAATTTATTAAGTAATGCCATTAAATACAGATCACCATTAAGGCAACTTGAATTATCTGTCATAATTAAAAAAGAAAATGATAAATTTAAAATCAAAATATCAGATAATGGTATTGGAATTGATTTAGTTCAAAATGGGAAAGATCTTTTTGGATTATACAAACGCTTTAATGTTGAACAAGAGGGTAAGGGTTTAGGATTATACATGGTTAAAAATCAAATAGAAGCAATTAATGGCGAAATAAAAATAGAAAGTGAATTAAATAAAGGAACTACATTCTTAATTACAATTTAAAAAAGAAATATGAAAAACATTATCCTTATCGACGACGATGAAATTAATAATTTTATTGTGCCAAAATTAATAACTTCAATTTATCCTAATGCGGATGTAAGAGGGTTTCTTGACCCATTTGAAGCACTTTATAAACTTTCGGAATCTGACATTACACCCGAAACAATAGTTTTACTTGATTTGAATATGCCATTAATGGATGGTTGGCAATTTTTAGAACAATTAGCAGTTAAAAATTTAAAATGCAATGTTTTTATTTTAACCTCATCTGAAAATCCGCTTGATTTAGAACTTTCAAAAAAAAATGAATTAGTAAAAGGTTTTTTTACTAAACCATTAACTCTAAAAAATGTAGAACATATTTTTAGTATTTAATTATTAGTTCAATTTAATAGTTAATAATCTTTCAAAATGCATTCCGAACCAATGTCTAAAAAATTGGGGTATAATAATTTTGTGTTTGCGGTGAGTTGCTTGGCAGCATGATCACACATTTGTGTCGCTTTTTTCTTTGTCTTTTTTTCATCTATTTCAACAATCGTTGTAGTTTCATAAGGTAAATAATATTGTAAAGATATTTTTGAAGTACACTTACAAGAATATTTTTTTACACAAGATGAAAAAAGAAAAGTGGAGAATAAAATAATATAGAATATTTTCATTTTAGAATTATAATTTTTATTTAACTGTGCAAGTAGTTTTAATTGTTTCGTCTGCCGATTTGTGGCCAGCACTTAAGTTTTTTTGTAATTGTTGTTCTGTATAGTTACAAATTTTTTCAGCCCGCTTATTCGAACATTTATTTTCAATTTCTTGTTTACTAGTAGTTATATATGGATCATACCCTGTTTTTATATAAGTAACTGAACACTGACATGAATGTTTTTTTGCACAAGATGCAAAACTAATTAAAAGTAAAAAAAAGGGAATTGTTTTAATTATAATCATAATTTTTTTTGGTAAATATACTACTATTTGCAAAGGAACATTTTTATTAGTTTAAGTATACTTTATGTAACCCTAATATTATTTAATTCCTTTTGTGTTTCCATCTTCTATGGCTCCATAACCAAATTTCGGGTTGATCTAAAATATCTTTTTCAAGTTTACGAGTATGTAATTCAGATATTTCACCTTCTTTAGTATTTTTTGGGTCTGCAACTAAAATTTCCGAATCAACTTCGTAAAACCCACGTTTTAATCTTTTAATGGTAACATAAACAACTGGGTAATTAAGTTTTTGTGCAATTTTTTCTGTTCCCCAAAACACGGGCGTATCCTGATTCATAAAAGTTGTCCAATAAGCACCTTCAGGTGATGGTGTTTGATCGGCAATAAAAGCGGTTGCATTAACTTCGTTTCGGTTTCGTATCATTTCGCGCATGGTGTCTTTCATGGCATATAATTTTGTTCCAAATCGTGTACGCATATCGTACATTAGTTTATCAAAGTGTTTATTGGTTAAAGGATGGTAAATGACGTATAACTGTTGTTTGCACTGTAAACTAAAGCTATTTCCTGCCCATTCCCAATTGCCATAATGGCCCATTACTAAAATGCATGATTGTTTTTTATCAGCAAGTTCATTCAATAGTTGAGTTGTATTAGCGCTAAATTTACAGCGTTTAACGGCCTCTTCTTTTGATATGGTTAATGTTTTAAGGGTTTCTAAAAATAAATCGCATAAATAATGGTAAAATTGTTTCTCTAATTGTTTGAGTTCCAAATGTGATTTATTTGGAAATGAATTTTTTAAATTTTCATAAACAACTTTTTTTCGATAACCAAAAATAGTATACAACAAAAAGCAAATCCCATCAGAAACCAAATAAAAAATAGGAAATGGCAATATCGAAATAAGATATAAAATTGGTAAAAAACAATAATACAATAGAGTACTCATGGTATAAAAATACTTAAAATTAAACTTTAGTCGCATATTTTTAAACAATATTATCGCATTACAAAGTAATTTTTTATATTTAGTCTTTACAAAAACTTATTTACCATGATGAAAAATTTTATTTTAATTGCCATTTGTTTTTTTATAGGTCATACTTCGGCAAAAGCAATTGATGGTCCCGACCAAGTAAAAATGGTTTTAGCAAAACAAAAATTATATGCTGGGCAATTTATTTCTGCCTTAAATTTATATAAAGAAGTTTTAATTAAAAATCCTGAAGATGCCTCGGTATTGTATTATATAGGTTATTGTAATTTCGAATTAAAAAAATACGATTTAGCTATAGAAAATCTTAAAAAAGCTCTAGCAACAAATAAAGATATTAAACCCGAAACACATTTAGTTTTAGGTAAACTATATCTAGTAGATGAAAATATTGATGAAGCATTAATTGAATTTACGTCTTATAAATCAACCGTAAAATCAAAAGATGCCGAATTGGAAGAGGTTGATGTATATATTGAGCATTGTAATAATGCAAAAAAATATATGGCAAATCAAAATAAGGATATTAAAATTGAAAATTTAGGTGCAGCTATTAATTCTAAATATGATGATCAAACGCCATGTATCAGTGCAGATGGAATGAAATTAGTTTTCACAACTCGCCGTCCTCAAACTACAAATGCACCTATTGATATTGAAGGTGATGGTAAATTTTTTCAGGATATTTATATTTCATTATGGGATACAATTAATAAAAAATGGTTGCCAAGTGATGAAGTATCAGGTAGTGTAAACACCGATGCTCATGATGCTTGTACAAGTATTTCTCCTGATGGGAAACAAATATTTTTATACAAAAACGATTTATCAGATAATCAATCTCGAGGTGGAGATATTTTTGTTTCAAAAGTAATTAGTAATAAATGGAAAACACCTGAGCCTTTAGGAAAGCCTATAAATACTACTTATTGGGAAGGTGGTGCTTGTATTTCGCCTGATGGAAAAACACTTTTTTTTATTAGCGAACGTAAAGGCGGATATGGCCGTGCAGATATTTGGATGGTGAAACGTAAAAACAAACAAGAATGGGATGTTCCGGTAAATTTAGGTCCTGAAATAAATTCGGAGTTTGATGAAGTAGGAGCTTTTTTAGCACCCGATGGAAAAACATTATTCTTTTCTTCAAACGGAAAAGGTTCAATGGGTTCTTATGATATTTTTAAATCGACTTTAGAAGGCGGTAAATGGAGTAAACCTACTAATTTAGGATATCCTATTAATACAGTTTATAAAGATGGACCATTGGTTGTGAGTGCCGATGCCAAACTTGCTTATTTTGCTAGTGAACGCAAAGGAGGCATGGGAGAAAGTGATATTTATACTGCCGATATTAGTAATTATGGTATTTTTGAAAAAGATGGAAAAAAGGTTGTAAATACTGGACTTAGTATTTTAAAAGGAATCGTTCGTGATGCGTTTGAAGGAAGCGGAATTATGGGAGTTGATGTTCAAATTTTTGATCCAACAGGTTTACTTGTTGCCTCTACTGTTACAACAGATAATGGTGAATATTTTATAACATTAAAAGGGGATGTAATTTATACACTCAAAATAGTAAAAAAAGGATTTAAATCTACTGAAGAAAAAGTAGAATTAAAAATGGGGAAAAATGAAACGTATTCGCTTGAAAAACAATTCATGTTGAGCAAAGAAAAATAATTTTTTTGACATTTAATTTTCATGAAAATCTTTATTGAAACTGAGCGTTTATTTTTAAGAGAAATAATGCCTGATGATGAAAATGCTTTATTCGAAGTAGATTCAAATCCTGCTGTTAATACTTATTTGGGCAATAATCCAGTTAAAGATATTGAACAAATTAGAGGAGTTATTCAGTTTATTAGGCAACAATATAGTGACAATGGAATTGGTCGATGGGCAATGATTGAGAAAAAATCAAATATATTTATTGGTTGGACAGGTTTGAAATATGTTAAAGAATTGACTAATAAACATATAAATTATTATGATTTAGGTTATCGCCTCAATCAAAAATATTGGGGAATGGGTTACGCAACTGAATCGGCTATTGCATGTGTTGATTATGGGTTTAATCAATTAAAACTTCAAGAAATTTATGCGATGGCTCATTTTGAAAATAAAGCATCAAGACATGTAATCGAAAAATCTGGGTTAAAATATATTGAAACCTTTGAAGATAATCACGTGCCACACGATTGGTTTAAAATAAAGAATTAAAAAAGCTGTATCATATTTGATACAGCTTTTTTAATTTAATGCAATTCATTTAATTACATATGAGAATCTATTTTTGCTGCCAAAGCAGCCTTAGCAGCAACTCCTACATGTTTTTCAACCATTTGACCGTTTTTAAAAAATAAAATAGTTGGTATATTTCTAATTCCAAATTCAGCAGGAATTTTTGAATTTTGATCAACATTTACTTTTCCAATAACTGCCTTTCCTTCATATTCTTTTGCTAATTCTTCAACAACAGGTCCTACCATTCGGCAAGGTCCACACCATTCTGCCCAAAAATCAACTAATACGGGTTTGTCTGATTTTAATACTAACTCTTCAAAGTTTGCGTCTGTAATTTCTAATGCCATTTTTTTATTTTTTAAATTGTTTATTTTATTTTATGCTACTAAATTAAGTTTGTGTTTACTGTTATGCAAACTTTAAACCAAAAAGTTATGTATGTCTTTTTGACATTATTATATTTTAAATAGTAATTTATTGTATATTTTCGTAAGAAATTAATTACTGACAATATGTTCACTTGTAAAGAAGTTTTAATAGAATTAGAAAAATTGGGTACTGAGCAAACAAAAAAAACATTAGTTCGCCATGGAGCTCCAAGTAACCAGCTATTTGGTGTAAAAGTGGGTGATTTAAAAGTATTAGAGAAAAAGATTAAAAAAAATCATCAGTTATCTTTAGAACTTTATAAAACAAAAAATTCAGACGCTATGTATTTGGCAGGTTTAATAGCTGATGAAAAGCTTATTTCAAAAGAAGATTTAAATTATTGGGTAGAAAATGCTTCTTGGCATATGATTGCTGAATATACAGTGCCTTGGATTGCCGCTGAATCAAAATTTGGCTTGGAATTGGGTTTATTATGGATTAAATCTAATCAAGAAAATATCGCATCATCTGGCTGGTCAACACTTTCTAGCTATTTATCAATTACAGCAAATGAAATGATTGATTTAAAATTATTTCAAAAATTATTAAAACAAATAGAAGTTGATATACATAAACAGCCTAACAGGGTGAAATATACAATGAATGGTTTTGTGATTTCGAGCGGAAGTTATGTAAATGATTTAACTAAGCTTGCTAAGGAAACTGCTAATAAAATTGGAAAGGTTAATGTTGAAATGAATGGAACGGCTTGTAAAGTTCCTTCTGCAGAAGAATATATTTTAAAACTTGAAGATATGAATAGAGTAGGTGTTAAAAAGAAAAAAGCGAGATGCTAGTTTGGTTATTTAATTGAAATAAATATTTAAATAGTATTTGATTTTTCGGAATGGCCATAATTATATTACTTTTGTATAAAAAATATATTATGGCATTATTAGTAATATTTAGACATGGCCAAAGTGTTTGGAATTTAGAAAATAAATTTACTGGATGGGTTGATGTTGAATTGACAGAAAAAGGAATTCAAGAAGCAAAAAATGCAGGAGAAAAATTAAAGTCATTTCATTTTGATGTTGCTTATGCATCCGATTTAAAACGTGCACAAAATACATTAACTATAGCGTTAGAAGTTGCAGGTAAAACAGTGCCAACAACTTATAATAAAGCTTTAAATGAAAGAATGTACGGCGATTTGCAAGGATTAGATAAAACGGAAACTGCAAAAAAATATGGTGATGAACAAGTTAAGATTTGGAGAAGAAGTTATGATGTGCCACCACCAAATGGAGAAAGTTTAAAAGATACAACAGCAAGAGTAATACCGTATTATAAAGCTGAAATTGAACCACAATTAAAAGCTGGAAAAAATGTTGTAATTGCTGCACATGGCAACAGTTTAAGGGCTTTAATTATGTATTTAGAAAACATGACACCTGCACAAATTTTAGAATTTGAAATAGGTACAGGAATTCCTCGTTTATATGAATTAGATGGAAATTTAAAAGTATTGAAAGCAGAAAATATTTAAATAAAATGCAACAACAATTTTTAAATAATAATACCGGTAAAACAATAGCCATTGATTTTGATGGAACTATTGTAGAACATAGTTATCCTGCTATTGGCAAGGAAATGATGTTTGCTTTTGCTACAATTAAAGAATTACAAAAAAAAGGACATAAACTTATTTTATTTACTTATCGCACAGGTTCATTATTAGATGAGGCTGTTGAATATTGCAAACAAAATGGAGTTGAATTTTATGCCGTAAATAATAATTACCCAGAAGAAACAATTAAAGAAAACTTGCCTCGTAAATTAAACGTTGATATTTTTATTGATGATAGAAATGTTGGTGGTTTTTTAGGTTGGAGCGCAACTTGGCAAATTCTTCATCCTGAAGGAGGGGATTTTAATCATATTCTAAAAAATCCTGAGGCACATGATAATTACAAGAAAAATAAAACAATATTTCACAAAATATTTGGTAAATGATTATTTTAAAAACAAGAGAAGAAATTGAAATCATGCGTGAATCAGCACTCAGTGTATCGCGTACTTTAGGAATTATTGCCAAAGAAATTAAACCGGGTGTTACTACTTTATATCTTGATAAATTAGCCGAAGAATTTATTAGAGATAATGGAGGAGTTCCTTTATTTAAAGGGATGTATGGATTTCCAAATACACTATGTATGTCTTTAAATGAATCAGTAGTTCATGGTATTCCTAATGATAGGCCATTAGAAGAAGGTGATATTATTTCGGTTGATTGTGGCGTATTAAAAAATGGATATTGTGGAGATCATGCTTATACATTTGCCGTTGGAGAAATAAAACCTGAAGTACAAAAATTATTAGATGTTACTTTAGAATGTTTATATATTGGTATCGAACAATTTAAAACTGGAAATAGAATAGGCGATATAGGTTTTGCTATTCAACAACATGCCGAAAAAAATGGGTATGGCGTAGTTAGAGAATTATGTGGACATGGTTTAGGACAAAAATTACATGAAGATCCAGAAGTTCCAAATTACGGAAAAAGAGGGGATGGTCCAAAAATTAAAGATGGAATGGTAATCGCAATTGAACCTATGATAAATATGGGAACTCGCAATATAAAACAACTTAAAGATGGTTGGACAATTTTAACTGCGGATAAAAAACCTTCTGCTCACTTTGAACATGATGTAGCTTTAATAGACGGTAAACCTGAAATTCTTTCAACATTTAAGTTTATTGAGGACGCTCTTAAATAAGATAATCTAAATGTTAAAAAAATGCTTAAATTTTAATTTTGCAAATTCGATTAAAAATACTTACTTGCATGCGATTTTATTCAACAAACAAATCAATTATGACGATGAACATTACAAAAATAAAGTTAAATACTAAAATTATTACTTTAGCACTTGCTACTCTTTTAATCTATTCGTGTGGAGATTCTAAACATGAAACTACAACGGAAGAGTTGCCTGATACAGATACTGTAAAGGCTGTAGCTTTAAATGTTGGTGGTGAATTATTTTCAATACCTTCTCCAATTCAAACAGCATTATTGATTCAAAAATCAGGAGTTGCTTATGATAAAGCGATTTTAAATGCAGGTAATAAAAGTGGACAATATACTTCTGACTTTGCTAAAGCTTTAAATTTAGGTATTTATGGTGCTGATTTAGGATATGTTAGTATGTATAATCAAACACAAGATGCTTTAAGTTATTTGGCTGCTGTTAAAACACTTGCTGATAAATTAGGCGTTTCAGCAGCTTTTGATCAACAAACAATGACACGTATTAAAGATAATATTTCTATTAAAGATAGTATGTTAGTTTTAGTTGGTGTTGCTTACCGCGCAAGTGATGCGTATTTAAAAACAAACAAACGTACCGAAATTAGTAGTTTAATTTTAACTGGTGGTTGGTTGGAAAGTATGCATTTTTCTATTATGGCTTACAATAAAAAACCAACCGATGAAATTAAATATAGAATTGCAGAACAAAAACAAGCATTAACGAGTGTTATTAAATTAATTTCATCTCATAATATGCCTGATGCAATCGATTTATTAAAAGAACTTCAAAGTTTAGATAAAATTTATGAAACAGTAATTTCTAAATACACGTTTGTTGAACCTACTACTGATGAAATAAAAAAAATAACTTATATAAATAGCACAATTGAAATTACAATTAACAAAGAACAACTAGAAAAAATAGGTGAAATTGTAGACAGTATGCGTGAAAAAATAATAAATTCAAAATCATAATTTAATTATAAATAAGAATGAAAAAAAATATTAATAAAGCCTTTTTAGTTTTAGCTATTTTCGGCTTCAGTAGTGCTGCTATTGCTCAATGTGATTCAATCGCTAGTATTTGTTCAAAACACATTATTGCTCAATTCATTTCTGATGGCCAATCTTATCGTTCTCTTTTATTGAATTCTGAAGAAACAGCTGAGTTTCATACTACTTTTTTTGGTGAAACAACTTATCGTTTAGCTGCTTGTAGTGGGAAATCAGACGGAAATTTAATATTTAGTATTAGCGACCAAGATGGTCACTTATTATTTACAAACAAAAATTATTCAAATGCACCTTTTTGGGATTTTAAAGTTAAATCAACTTTAGAATGTACAATTAATGCTCAAATTGATCCTAGCAAAAATGCAGGTTCTGGTTGTGCTGTAATCTTAATTGGATTTAAACAAAAATAGTTTTTACTACTTTTTTTTATTTAAAAGCGCAAGTTAACTTGCGCTTTTTTTCAATATATTGTAAGTATTTATATCTTTAAATGAAGATTAATATCAAAAGATATAAATATGTCAAATTAGAACTACATTAATTTATCACTTATAAATGAAAAGAGACTTAATTATTTAATTGGTTCAATTTTATATCCAGCTTTTTCAATTGCTATTATTATTTTTTCACCATTTACTTCCTCTGTTTCAACCGTTAATATTTTTTCAGGTGAAGCGGTGTCTACATTCCATTTTAAAATAGATTTTTCTTCATTTAAAAATGGTGTTACATTGGTAATACAACTTCCACATTTAATTGTGGTCTTAAATTTTAGAGTATTCATTTTCTTAATTTTAGAAGTTAAATTTTTTTCATTTTTAATAATAAACTATTTGTTACTACACTTACACTACTTAATGCCATTGCTCCACCAGCAATCATTGGGTCTAGCAAAAAACCGTTTATAGGATATAAAACCCCTGCGGCAATGGGAATTCCAATAATATTATAAATAAACGCCCAAAATAAATTTTGTCTAATAGTTGAAACAGTGTGTTTTGATAATTTAATGGCTTGATAAATTTTAGTAAGGTCACTCGATATAATAGTCATTTTTGCAACATCCATTGCAATGTCACTTCCTTTACCCATAGCAATACTAACATCTGCTTGTGCAAGTGCATTGCTGTCATTAATTCCATCGCCAACCATGGCAACAATTTTCCCTTGTTTTTGTAAGTCTTTAATAAATTCAGATTTTTGTGCTGGCATTACATTTGCTTTATAATGATTAATTCCAACTTGATCAGATACAGCTCTTGCTGTCTGCTCATTATCGCCAGTAAGCATATAAACATCAATACCATTATTTTTCAATAATTTAATAGCTTCTATTGATGAATCTTTTATTTTATCTGCAATGGATATTACAGCAAGTAATTTATTTTCATCACTAAATAATACAACTGTATTTGCTTTATTTAATTTTTCAGTTATCCAAAGTTTAGCATTATCATTAATAATTATATTTTTATTTTTTATTAAATTTTCATTTCCAATATAATATTTTTTGTTTTTATAAATGCCTTGTATCCCTTGTCCACTTATGTTTTCGATACTTATATTATTAGTAAATGTTGCGGATTCTTTATAATATTGAACGATTGCATCAGCCAAAGGATGTTCTGATGATTTTTCAATACTGTATAAAATATTACGAGATTCGACGGTTTCATTTTCAAACCAAATTATATTTGTTAATGTAGGTTTACCATCAGTAATCGTTCCTGTTTTATCTAAAACAATAACGTTTATGTTTTTTGCTAATTCCAAACTTTCAGCATCCTTTATTAAAATACCATGTTCAGCACCTCTACCAACGCCAACCATAATAGCAGTTGGTGTTGCTAAACCTAATGCACACGGGCAAGCAATTACTAAAACTGTTACCATAGAAAGTAAACCATGAGTAAAACCATTTTCGCCACCAAAATAGAGCCAAATCAAAAGGCTTAATAATGATATTCCAATTACAATAGGAACAAATATACCAGCAATTTTATCTACTAACTTTTGAACCGGAGCTTTACTACCTTGCGCATCCTGAACCATTTTTATTATTTGTGATAATAAAGTGTCCCCTCCAACTTTTTCTGCTTTAAATTGAAAACTACCTTTTTGGTTAATCGTTCCGGCAAAAACCTTTTCATTTTTGTTTTTTTGAACAGGTATTGGCTCTCCACTTATCATACTTTCGTCCACAAACGAATTACCGTTTATTACAATCCCATCAACTGCAATTTTTTCTCCTGGCTTTACAAGTAAAATATCTCCAATATTTACAAATGCTATTGGCATTTCTAATTGATTACCACCTTCTTGTATTACAATTACAGTTTTAGGTTGAAGCCCCATCAATTTTTTTATTGCAGAAGATGTATTTCCTTTTGCTTTATCTTCCAACAATTTTCCTAATAAAATAAATGCAATTACTACGGCACTTGTTTCAAAATAAACATGCGCATGTAAACCTTTACTATGCCAGTATTCTGGAAATAAAGTATTGTAAACGCTAAATAGATAAGCTACCCCAGTACTGATAGCAACTAAAGTGTCCATATTAGCAGACTTATGTTTTAATTTTTTGTATGCCCCAATAAAAAATTGTTTTCCAAACCACATTACAACAGGAGTTGCTAAAGCCCACATAATAAAATTTGCATATGGTAAGTTCATTAGAGATGGAACCATTGCAAAAGCCATAAGAGGTATCGAAATTGCAATAGCTCCAATTGTCTTTCTTTGCAATGATTTAAAATTTTCTTTTTGAATTTCTTCTAAAGTATCTTTTGCTTCTTCCGTTTCTATTATCATTAAATCATATCCTGCAGACTGAAGTGCTGTTTTTAATTTATAAGCATTTGTAATTGTTGGGATAAATTCAATTTGAGCTATTGCATTTGCATAATTTACTGAAGCAGATACAACTCCCGCTTGCATTGTCAAAATCTCTTGTATACTATTAGCACAAGAAGCACAACTCATACTTAATACGGGATATGACTTTTTTATAATAGTGGCATTATCCATTTTAAACTTTTATGTAAATTACAAAGTTCTTTAAAATATTGAATGATTTGTTATATGATTTATATCACATTGTATCTTCTAAAAACCCCTCTATTTTTCTTTTCTTTGGCTTTTTTAGCGACCTTAATATAGAATCTATCTCTAAAAGGTATTTAATTTAGCGAATTATAAATAAATATTTATTTAATAAATGAATTGTAACTTTTAGAAATTGAAAACGTTATATAGTTAAAATCTTCTTGTTATGGTAAAAGTATATTTTCTCCTAGTGGTTATTTTTATTAATTTTTCTTTGTTTAGCCAAAAAGTAAAAATTGAAGATTTGGTTTTAATAAAACCAATATATACCAAAAAGTACAATGAAAATAAGGGTTTTGGAAATAGTGTGAAATTAAAAATGGATTTTAATTCACCCGAAATTTTAAATCAGGAGGATGTGAATTTTTTAAAAGATGTTAGCATTTTAAAAGTAGAATTATATTATACTGCTTTTCAAGTATCCGAAACATTTAGTCAGCCTAAATTAAATAGAGAACGTATTCAAAATTTAAAGAAAATATTTCCCGAATTATTTAATCAATCCTTTGTTAATTGGGAATTTAAAGCACAAAATGATTGTAAAAATGATAAAGAAGCTCATGAATATTTTCATGGTTTTGTTATCACTTATCTTCCTAAAACTTCTAAAAAAGAAACCGAATCAGAAATTACAGGAATCAAAAAACTTTTGAAGTCTGATTCATTGGGATATGATTCTGTTTATACGGTTTATCATTCAAAATATAAAAGAAAAAAATACAAAACAGGCTATTATTTACCAACTTCTAAACGAAAATTGGAAAAAGGAATTGTTTATGAAAAAAAGAGTTTTTTAAAAAGAAAAAAACAAATGGAAATTAGGGTTGATACAATTAGTGTCGGTGTGCAATTTCATAAATTTGTAAGAGGAAAAAATGCAATGTCATTTGTAAAAAGAAATTTAGGTGATTCAACTATTTTTGCTGTACTCGGGAGACATAAAAATTGGAATGAAATAGCTTTTGTTTGTGATGTTACAGGCAGTATGTCTTCATATTCAACACAATTATTAATTTGGTATAAATTAAATTGCATGACAAATACGATCCGTTATTTTACTTTTTTTAATGATGGGGATAATAAGGCTGATAAAAAGAAGAAAATTGGCAGTATAGGAGGTATTTATAATATTGAAGCTGGAAATTATGATGCTGTAGAAATGATGATTCAAAACGCAATGAAAGCGGGTAGTGGAGGTGATGCTCCAGAAAATAATTGTGAGGCATTAATTGAAACAATCAAAAAGAATCCAAATGCAAAAGAATATGTTATGATTGCTGATAATTTTGCTAATATAAAAGATATAGAATTAATAAAACAAATAAATAAACCAATACATATTATCATTTGTGGTACAGCAAATTTTATGGTTAATACAGATTATTTGGATTTAGCATTGGCAACCAAAGGTAGTATTCACAGTATAGAAAATGATATTGAAAATTTAAAAAATGTAAATGAAGGCCAAACAATTACATTTGAGGGTAAAAAATACATTCTACAAAATGGTAAATTTCATCAAGTGATGGTAATGTAAAACTCATTGTTGTATTAATAAGAATCGTTGATTATTTAAAATAAAAAAACCCTTTGCTATAAAACAAAGGGTTTTTTATTAATTTTTATAATTAGATAATTATACGCGGCTTACGTTTACTGCATTAAGACCTTTTTTGCCATCTTGCACATCATAAGTTACTTGATCATTTTCTTGTATTTCATGAATCAATCCTGATGCGTGAACAAATACTTCTTCACCATTTTCACCTTTAATAAATCCAAAGCCTTTAGCTTCGTTAAAAAATTTTACTGTTCCTTTATTCATTTTGTTTGTTTTTTTGTATTTACCAATGTGGTAAACGGGTTTACTTATTTTTAATCTTTAATTTTTGAGTTTATTAAGCTCTTGTAACGTTTACTGCATTAAGACCTTTTTTTCCGTCTTGAACTTCATAAGTTACTTCATCATTTTCTTGAATTTCGTCTATTAATCCTGTTGCGTGAACAAATATTTCTTGTCCATTTTCGTCTTTAATAAATCCAAAGCCTTTAGCTTCGTTAAAAAATTTCACTGTTCCTTTACTCATTTTTTGTTGTTTTTTTGTGTTTACCAATATGGTAAACGGGTTTACTTATTACTTCAGTTTCCATTGTGGAAATGCGTTTTAATTATTCGCTAAGAAAAGTGTAAAAATTTTAGAATTGCAATTAGATGTTACAAGCTAGATTGAGATACAATCTTCATAAGAAGTTGACAAATTTAATCATTATTTTCGTTAAATCTAATATTTATTTGTAAATAGCTGAATATCAAAAGAATTTAACGCTAAATTTACTAAAATTTAATGTAAATTTTGCTTTTAAAATTAGATTTACTTTAATAAAATAATTTTAGATGTAGTATTACTTATTTTTTAAAAACAACAATTTTACCAAAAAACTAACTAATAATTATTTCATTAAAATCAAAAGCCCTCTGTTTTTTAACAAAGGGCTTTATAAAATTAATGAATTGAGATGCTGAATCGAGTTCAGCATGACTGCTCCGATTTAAATTAAGCCTTTACACTAGCTCTAATAATATTTAAAGCACCACCAGCTTTAAACCACTCAATTTGTTGAGCATTATAGCTATGATTTACTTTAAAGCTTTCAGAAGTTCCATCAGCATGGTTTAATGTTAATGTTAATTGTACGCCTGGTGTAAATGTTGTTAAACCTGTTACATCAATACTATCATCTTCTTTAATTTTATCGTAATCAGCAGTGTTAGCAAAAGTAATACCTAACATACCTTGTTTTTTAAGGTTTGTTTCGTGTATACGTGCAAACGATTTTACTAATACAACTCGTACACCTAAATGACGAGGCTCCATTGCTGCGTGCTCACGAGAAGAACCTTCACCGTAATTTTCATCACCAACTACTATTGTTGAAATATTGCTTGCTTTGTATGCACGTTGCACAACTGGCACACCTGCGTATTCGCCTGTTAATTGATTTTTAACTGAATCTGTTTTTTCATTAAATGCGTTTACAGCTCCAATCAACATATTGTTAGAAATGTTATCTAGATGTCCACGGTATTTTAACCATGGGCCAGCCATAGAAATATGATCCGTTGTACATTTTCCTTTTGCTTTGATTAATA
>Ga0114977_10000575_pt1 | contig 24369 bp, 23 predicted proteins | sample S_130805_MF_Meta_FD_87026 | JGI IMG/M metagenome (GOLD analysis project Ga0114977, IMG submission 87026) | Freshwater microbial communities from Lake Simoncouche, Canada to study carbon cycling - S_130805_MF_MetaG | ecosystem: Environmental > Aquatic > Freshwater > Lake | place: Lake...
AAGGCTGAGATTCAACGGGTGGATAACGGCGCTCGGTCATAATTAGTCAGTCTCAATCAGAAAATCAACGATTGAGCAAGGATATCGGCACTAAGCCAGCGCTCGAGCGACGACCTGTAAAACGATCAGCAACAACATTGGCGACAAATCAAGACCGCCCATTGGGGGCAATTTACGGCGAATCGGACCGAGCACTGGCTCAGTCATTTTGAACAACCACAACTGAACAGTCGCAAGCGCCCCCTGTGAGGACGACGGCGGGAACCACGAGAGAATTACTCGCAGTAGCAACACATAGCTGTACAGTCGGAGCAAATCACCGAGGGCCGACACAAAAATCAGTACTCAGGATTCGCGGGACGTGTATCAGGCTTCAACAGATACACCCCTCGAGCAACTTTTTCAATTTTGCCGTGCAAGGCATAACACAGTCCGCTCGAAAAATCGATCATGCGACGAGCGACTTCGTCGTCGCAACCCTCGGTATTCAAAATCACCGCATGACCATCACGAAAACGATTGGCGACTTCTTGAATATCGTTAAATCGGATGGCCTTGACGGTGTGAGTTTCACCTTGGATCGACCCGCCCAATGTTCGCACTGACGAACCCTGGCGTGCCGAAATCGGACGAGGCTGCACCGACGAATCATCAAACTGTGGTCGCCGCGGCGTGGGAACAGGATCGGTGTCACGAGGTGATACTTGGCGGGCGACCGGGCGTGAATCATCAAAGCCGCCGCGTGGGTCAGCCGTGCGTGAAACACCGCCCGAACGATCGACCGAATCATGGTCGTCGTAATCGTCGTACGCATCGTCCTCGCCGAGGCCGAGGTAGTCCATCGCTCGTCTAAAAATTGACATCGCCGAAAGAATAGTCGCTATTTATCGGTCATGGGTGGACGGTCGCCGAAGATTGCCGACCCAATACGAACCATGGTTGACCCGCATTCAATTGCCAGTTCAAGGTCGCCCGTCATACCCATCGATATTTCGCGTAAGCCCAAGCCTTGAGCTAGTCGAGCGGTCGTCTCGAAAGCCTGTCGAGTCGTCACAACCTCGCCACTCGTTGGTCCCACAGTCATCAATCCGCTCACTGTCAATCCGCTTGCGACGCAACGTTCATACAGGCCCTCGAGGTCGCTGATTGCACAACCACCTTTATCGGGCTCGCCAGCCGCGTTGACCTGCAACATGACCCGAGCATTTGGTGATCTCCGGGCAATTTCCTCAATGATTGACCTGCGGTCAACCGACTGCCACACATCGACGACCCCGCACAGCGATCGAACTTTGTTGGTCTGTAAGCGACCGATGAAATGAACCTCTGGTCGATGAGCAATATTTACTTCGGGCCATTTTTCCAATAAATCTTGGGCGTAGTTCTCACCGATCAGTGAACACCCTGCTGCGACTACCGCATTGACTGCGCTTGCAGGAAAGGTCTTGGTGACAGCAATGATTTCCACGTTGTCACCCCCGAGACGAAACACTCGTTGCACAAGCGATTCATAGTTTTCCCGAATGCGGTTCGCCTGCTGGGCCATGGCTTCAGAAGTTGTCATGAAGTTCTCCATACGCCGACAATTTGCCGTTCACGTTCTCCTCGAACCCGATGAGAAAAATACGTGTCCGATAAGCAGCCTGTACATTCTCCGGTTTCAAAAAGTGGAATTGTTCGTGCATCAAAAAAATGGCGAATGCACGCCGCGACATCGAGCGCTGGCCTCCCCAATAGGTCAACCCCGCGTGCCTCAAACCCGAAACGATCAATCATGACTTTCAAGTCTTGCTCTCCAAATTGGTAACAGCACTGCTGAATATGTGGTCCAACGAATCCATGGAGCAGGTGGTCTCCATGTTCCTTCATCAAAGACTCAGCGGAGTCCAACACCCCATCTCGCAATCCCTTCCAACCTGCGTGCGCTCCAACAATTGAGTGTTCGCCAATCAAAATCACCGGCGCACAGTCACCAACCCAGATTCCGAGAACTGCTTCAATTTCCACAGTGCCAGCGACATCCCCTGTTTCTCCATCACATTGCCCAGGGCGAGCAACCCACTGCGTGTCAAGGCCATGCACCTCTTGTAGTTGCGTCCACGGCAAATCAATCAATGCACGCCGACGCACGTTCAAAGAATCTGATTCAACGACATCGCTGTTGAAATCGCCATCACGACGGTGTGACACCACAAAGTTGACCGATGGGTGACTAGGAAGTTGAAAATAGGCGGGCATCAGGCCCGCAGTCTCACTTCAGGAACGACGGGACATCGAAATCGTCATCGCCGTCGTCAGTTGACACGGGATCAGACGCGAAGATGTCCTTCGCTGGTGCCGGGGTGCGAGCAGTGCCACCGGTTTGACTTGAGCGAGCAGCAGGCCGTCCAGTTGGACGAACTTGCGGAGCGCCTTCCCAGCGATCAAAACCAGCAGCGATCACGGTGACGCGAACTTCATCGCCCATGTCATCGTTGATGACCGTACCGAAAATGATGTTCGCATCTTGATGCGCGATGCCGTGAATAATTTCTGCGGCTTCGTTCATTTCCATCAATGTCATCGATGAAGGACCGGTGACATTGAGAAGCACTCCGCGTGCACCCTCGATTGAGGCTTCGAGCAAATTGCTCGACAGTGCCTTCAGGGCTGCATCACGAGCACGACTATCACCGCTGGCTGAACCAATGCCCATCAAAGCCGAACCGGCATTTTGCAATGTCATCTTGACGTCAGCAAAGTCGGTGTTAATCAGGCCAGGGTTCGTGATGAGTTCAGAAATGCCCGATACGCCGCTGTACAAAACTTCATCGGCCCGAGCGAATGCTTCCATCACGGTGTCGCGAGCGTCAACCACTGACAACAAGCGATCGTTTGGAACAACAATCAAGGTGTCGACTTTTTCTTTGAGCTTGGCAATTCCAGCATCTGCCTGCACAGCACGACGACGGCCTTCAAATGAGAACGGACGAGTCACAATGCCGATGGTGAGAGCACCAGCTGCCTTGGCGATTTCTGCAACGACTGGTGCAGCACCGGTTCCGGTACCTCCGCCTTCGCCTGCAGCAATGAAAACCATGTCTGCACCCTTCAGCGCATCTTCAATTTCATCGCGATGGGCTTCTGCTGCTTGACGTCCAACTTCAGGATCGCTACCAGCGCCGAGTCCACGAGTCAGTTCACGACCGACATCGAGTTTTAACTCAGCATCGCTCGTCATCAAGGCCTGAATATCGGTGTTGATCGCAATGAATTCGACCCCACGCAAATTTCGCTCGATCATTCGGTTAATTGCGTTGACGCCACCGCCACCGACGCCAACAACCTTGATCTGGCAGATGTAATTGTTTTGTCCACCAACCATGTCGGGAGACTCCTCCGCTTTCGGGTGTCGGCAAGCCGACGTTGAGTTGAAAATTACTAGGATTTCGTTGATCAGTCTCGCACTTCTCAATCTCTAATGGGGGGATACCCCATCAAAGGACAGATCAGAAGTCCTGCTCACAGCAGTAATTGAGGCATGTATCGATACTTCGTTGTCACAAATCAGGGATTGCATGGTCATCGAACGCTCGGCTGACCGCTCGAAACGTCAATCACGGCATAGCGATTGCTTCCCTGTCGTTTGATTTCATTGACGACCCCAACCAACTTGACCTGGAAATCATCGGGTCGTCCGAAGAGCACCTCAACGTCATTGGTGAGAGCGAGAGAAACTTCACCCTCGGGACTCACCGACACCGTCAACAGTCGAACTTGTAAATCGGCTGGCAAAGCATTGATCAATTCGGCCGCCCCCAAAAAGGGTTGTTCAACTGATTGTCCTGCCGAAATATTCGGACCAGTACCGATAATCGGCGTGTAATCGGTGGGGTCACCCTCAATCACATCAAGTACTCGTCCGTCGCGATCAATGACACGATTAAATCCATCGACCGAACGGAAGAATGCGATCGGACTGCGTTCAACGACCTCAATAGTGACTCGAGCAGGCAGATGCATGGAGACCCTTGCTTGTCGTACCCATGGAATCGCTAACAGTTTCTTTTCTGCAGCATCTAAGTCAACGGTCAATATTGGTTTGCCGTCAATGCTGTCAACGATTGAGGAAATGAGATCGGGGTCGGCGTACACGACCCCTTCGACATCCACTTTGCGAACCGACAAGATCGGACTTGTCAACAAGAGCAAAATCACGACGCCGACGCCGATCACAAGACCAACAATGGTGAACCATCGGAGACGACGCCTTCCCTCTTCGCGACGAACTGCAATACGTCGCAACCGGAAACGGGACGCTCCGTTGTCAGAATTGGATCGCGTTGATTTTCTATCAACCACCTCGGAGTCGTCAGTAATGACAACGCGCTTTTTACCTGCACTATCAACTTTTGTGACCGGAACCTTCTGAGTACTGACTAATTCGTCTGAATCATCAAAATCAGCTGGGCGAATCTTTTGGACGAGTTTTTTGAAGATGGAGAATGTGTCACTCATGAGTGCCTCTAGTTCTAGTTTCGTCGTCAAACCCGATGAGGCGAACTTCGGAGCGAAGATCAAATCCGTGTTTGTCTTTCACAACCTTTTTTACGTGTTCCATCACAGCAACGACGTCACTCGCGCACCCATCAGGATCGGCCTGAATGAAATTGGCATGTTTCGTGGAAACCTCGGCTGTACCAATGCGGAATCCCCGAAGCCCGCTTTGATCAATCAACTCACCAGCAGCTACTTCTCCAGGAACTGGATTGACAAAGACTGACCCGGCATTTTGGCCACCTGGTTGATTTTCACGACGCCATTTAACGATCTCATCAATCATGACTAATGCTCGTGCCCTGTCTCCCCAAGTCAATTGGAACCTCGCATCGATAATGATCTCATCGTCAGCAATGGATGAGCCGCGAAAACGCAAGCCCAACTCCGACTTTGCCATCTCTCGAACCTGACCCGAACGATTTGAATACAAGCGCACGCTGAGCAAAGATTCATCAATATCTGACCCGTGTCCACCGGCATTCATTTTGATTGCTCCGCCAATAGTGCCCGGGACTCCAACGGCCCATTCGAATCCACAAAGCCCAGCAGCAGCTGTACGTCGCGCCATCACAGGCAACGCAACAGCCGAACCAACTGTCACGATGCTGTCTTCGGTTTCCTGTGGCAAATCTAGTTGTTGAGCGAAATCACCAAGTTGCACCACGAGACCTTCGAACTCTGCATCGGCGAACAAACTATTGCTCCCTCGTCCAAGTACGACGAGGTCAAGTGATGAAGCCTTCGCCACTCGCACCACTTCCAACAAAGTTTCCAAATCATTGACTCGACAAAATAGGGCGGCAGTGCCACCGACTTTGTAAGTCGTCAAAGTGGATACCGGAAAATGGCGCTGTGCCAAATCGCCAAGAGATTGTGCTGCTTGCTCAATATTCGAACTCATGAATTAGTGCCGCCAGAACGAAGCTTGAGTATTTCACGTGGCAAGAATTCAATATCGCCACAGCCCATCGAAATACAAACGTCTCCAGTCCGAAGAACGTGATTCACGAATTCGGCCAATGATTGGCGGTCTTCATGCCACAGCACTTCACTCATGGGATGAACTTTTTTCACAGCATCCACCACGAGATGTCCGGTCACTCCATCGATCTTTTTCGTTCCTGAGGCATAGATATCGGTGATCACAACGAGGTCTGCGTCAACGAAGGCATCGGCATACTCGTGAGACATGATTGCCATACGGTTATAACGATTGGGCTGAAAAACTGCCACGACTCGACTCCAGTGATCGTCACTCGTTTTCGCAGCCGACATCACTGCCGATATTTCTCGCGGCAAATGCGCATAGTCGTCAACGAAAGTCATGCCATCAACATTGCCAATAATTTCAAACCGCCGACCAACCCCACCGAATTTCGCCACTGCCGCGATCGCAACTTGAGGATCGACACCAAGCGTTACCGCCATGGCAATCGCACCGGTGACATTCAGTACGTTGTGTCGTCCGCGTAACGACATGCGAACCTTGAGATCCGCTGTAGGGGTTGCTGGATCGTTTGAGGTAATAGAAAATGCCGTCTCACCATGGTTCGCTTCAATTGAATGACAGCGGAAATTCGCGTCAGACGAAAATCCGTAAGTCACTGTGTGGGGAGGTTTCTCCATACCAGCGATCAGCGGATCGTCAATGCAAACAACGACTGGTCCCTTTATCCCAGATAAATATTGCTGGAACCCAGCAGCAATTCCTTGAAGGTCCCCGTACTGATCGAGGTGATCTGAGTCAACATTTGTGAGAATTGAGGCAGCCAACGGCAATTCAAGATGAGTCCCATCGCTCTCATCGGCTTCAACAATCGTCCACGGCGAGCCAGTCCACCTCGCCCCGACTCCTTCGTCAAGTACATCTCCGCCCACAATAAAGTTCGGATCGAATCCAGCATCAGCAAAGATGCGAACGAGCAATGATGTCGTCGTCGTCTTTCCGTGCGTCCCAGCCACCGCAATTGATGGCCGCATCGCGCAAATCGATGCGAGCATTGCCGCTCGAGAAAGAACCGGCACCCCTTTGAGTTCTGCTTCTAATAGCTCGATGTTCGATCGCGGAATCGCAGTCGATGCAGTCACTGCTTCACACCCGTGAACGACTGACACTTTATGGCCAATATTGATCTGTATGCCTAAACCAGATAACCGGTCGATGACATCGGAGATCCTGATATCGCTTCCGGAAACTTCGTGACCCATTTGCTTCAGGCACGTCGCAATCGCACTCATACCAGGACCGCCTACACCAACAACATGAAAGCGAGAGAGCTGATGTAAATCAAGAACTTTGTTCATACGCTGCGCCCGTTCGCGACATCTTGAATAACCGAGGCAATCGTGCCTTGGCGGTTTAAACCACCAATCTCAAATGCCTCAGTCGCAATTTGCGACAACTTTTCAGAATCAGAACGAAGGTCCGCGATAATTTTTGCCAGATCACTCGCAACAAGTTCTTCGGCCAACAAAATAGCCGCACCATTTTCGGAGAGGTATTTAACATTCGCGGTTTGATGATCGTCTGCTGCACCTTTCCAAGGAATCAAAATTGCAGGAACTCCAACCGCCGCTACGTCGGCGATCGTTCCTGCGCCTCCCCGCCCAATCAACAAATCGACACTGGCATAAATATCAGCCATGTTTTCTTCGTAGGCAACAACTTGGTAGGTCATGGCTACCTCTGAGTCAGCGACCGGATTGACAAACGACTTCATAAATCGTGGTCCCACGACATGTCGAAGGGCCAACTGCGAATCATCCCTAAATTCTTTCACGAACTCACTCACTGCGTTATTCAGCATGAGCGAACCAAGCGATCCCCCGATGACACCAATAAAGAATGAACTTTCTGAGATGCCGAGTCGTTGTCGGGAAACGCTTCGATCTTGCACGCGATCAATGTTTCGAATGGCTCGCCGAACTGGAGCACCAGTCATGACGGCTCGGCGTAGTTCACTTGAGGGAAATGCCACAGCAGTTGCCTGCGCAAATCGTGAAGTCAATTTGCTTGAACGTCCAGGAATCCGGTCATAACTGACAACGACGATCGGAATATTCAATTTTCGTGCTGCCAAAACCGCGGGAAGACTTGCATAACCACCAACGCTGACAACCACCTTCGGTGATTCATCCTTAAAAAGAGCGACAGCCTGACTCCGAGCCTTCAATAAACGTGACGCAAATGCGAGATTATTTCGCATTGCCTTCAGAGAGAAACTCCTGTCAAGTCCAACCACATCGAAAAATGAATGGCGGATTCCGGTTGGTGGAACAAGTTCGGTCTCGACACCCCTTTGGGCACCGGTGTAATAAATCTGCTGTAGGTCAATTCCTGAGTCGACCAGCGATTCAGCAATCGCAATTGCTGGCAAAACATGTCCAGATGTTCCGCCCCCTGCGATCACCGCAAAAGTCGTCATCGCGGTCGGCGAGCTACGTTCATCAGTAATCCGCAAGCCACCATCGTGACAATAAGCGATGAACCCCCGTAAGAGATGAATGGCAAGGTCAATCCGGTGACCGGAATCAATCCGATCACGCCTCCGATATTGATCACGATCTGAATCAGAAACCAGGCTGAAATTCCACCGGCCAAAAGCATGCCAAAACGATGACGGCATGACAGTGCAACTTGCAAGCCGAAGTAGATCAAGAATGCGAACAAAGTCAAAAGCCCAAACACGCCCAAGAGACCCATTTCCTCAGCCAAAATTGAAAAGATGAAGTCGCTATGTGCCAACGGCACATAGCCCCACTTGCCACTTCCTGCACCGATTCCGGTTCCAGTCACTCCGCCGTTCGACAAACTAATCATCGCTTGATACACCTGATAACTGTCGCTCTCACGCAATTCTTCAAGGTGCAGGAATGCGGTAAACCGAACCATTTTTTCAGGACTCGATCGAATAAAGAGGAAGCCGACAATTCCAGCGGCGAAACCAAGTCCCAACATGGGTCGCAATGGCGCTCCCGCCAAGAAAAGAATTGCAGCAGCGATGGCAATGATGACGATGCACGAACCAATGTCACTTTGAACCACTGAAACAAGTGCAGCGATACCGACGACGACAAGAAATGGTTGCATGGTGCGTTTCAAGGTTCCCATTTCCTTGTCACGACTCGCTAATAAGTCGGCACCAAAAATAATGATGAATAGTTTCGTAAACTCCGAGGGTTGAAAACGATGTCCAGCGATTTCGATCCAAGCACGCGCCCCATTAACGCTCACACCAAATTTGGGAAGAAATGCCATCAACATCATCCCAATGCCGATCCAGGGAAGAATCTTGGCTAGGTGTCGCAGGTAGTCCAAACGGAACACATAGGCCATGAACATTCCGAGCCCACCGGCCGCTGCCATGGTTGCTTGTTCAATAAAGAGTCTCCATGGTGATCCGCCCTTATGGAACGACGTAATCGACGAGGCCGATAACACCATGACTAGACCGAAAAGAACCAAGGTCAAAGAAACCGCCAGGATCATGTAAAAGCCGAGTGGCTTCGGATCACGGCTGACATCTTCACGAAAACGTGAACGGATTTTTCCCTGGCCAGCACGAGCCATTTGAGCGCGTTCATATGCAAGACGTCGACGATCAGAAATTTCTTTCGGTCGGCGAGTTTGCCGTTGTATCGCTACGGTCATTTGATAACTCCTTGTGAACGAACTGAAGAAAGATATTCACGGACAAGACCAGCAAAGTGATCTCCGCGTTCTGCGTATCCTCCGTACCAATCAAAACTGGTACAGCCTGGCGAAAGAAGGACAACATCGTCTGCCGAAGCTAAGCGAGCTGCTTGCTCAACAGCTGCCTGCATTGAATCAGCGACAAAAACTGGTTTCAGACCGGCGAAAATGTGCGAAATGAGCTCTGCGGAATCACCAATAGCAATGACTGATTTCAGTCGCGATGCTTCAACGACAATTTGAGCAAGGTCTAATCCCTTATTGCGCCCGCCTGCGATAAGTACAACTGATTTAAATCCGCGTAATGCCGTGACCACTGCGTGGGGGGAAGTTGCTTTAGAGTCGTCGAACCATCGAACTCCGTCGCTTTCACCAATGAATTCAATCCGATGATGAGGCGCTACAAACGTGCTCAATGCTGCTGCCGCATGACTACTGGTCGCCAAGCCCGACTCAATGCACAACGCACTTGCAACAAGAGCATTCGAAACATCGTGAGGTAATGATCGTCGCAAATCCGACGAAGACATGATCGCGCCTTGCGTCCCAATCAGAGTCCCATCTGCGATGCGATAATCGCCCGTTCCCCCGACAACACGACGACGACATGTTGCATTTTGTAAATGCTTCAACACTTCGACCTCACCAGAAACACCGATTGCAGTGTCTGTCGGTTGTACATTGCGCCAAATGCGCGCCTTGGCGGCTTCGTAGGTACTCATTGAAGTGTGCCAATCAAGATGATCGGATTCAAAGTTCAACCATGCAGAAGCTTCTGCCCGAAAACTTTCAATAAAGGCCAGTCGAAAAGAAGATGCTTCTACTACGAAAGAATCAACTTCCATGTCGAGGGCATCAACAAGAGGAACTTCAGTATTCCCACAGGCGATAGTCGTGCGCCCAGCAGCGTGCAAAATCGCCTCTGCCATCATGACTGTCGTAGTTTTACCGTCGGTTCCAGTCACCGCAATCATCGGCCGAGCGCCGCCGACTCGCTGAGATTCCCATTCGTATGCAATATCAAGTTCGGTCTTCAAATCTTTGTGTTGCATCACTGCTTCATTGATCACTGAATGCGTCTCTGGAATCCCAGGAGCCGGCGCGACATATGAGGAACTCGCTACCAAGTCACGCAGAACATTTCCTGACGGTGCGCTGACAACTTCAATTCCGAGCTTGCGCAATTCGACTTGCTTCAATTCGTCGAGGTGATCATCTGCAGCGATGACATCAATGTTTTGGCGGAGCAAAAAGTTAATAGTTGCGATTCCTGCAACTCCAACGCCGTAAACAAGGACAGGTTTGCTCATGGCAGGATCGCATCACTCATTCGGGTGAAGTCACCAATGAAAAGGGCCAATGATCCTGCAACACAAATGCCGCCGATAATCCAAAAGCGAATAATGACTGTGGTCTCGGGCCAACCAATCAATTCAAAATGATGATGAATCGGTGTCATACGGAAGAATCGTCGCGTACGGCCAGATGCTTTGAAGATCACCATCTGAATCGCAACAGAGCCTGCTTCCATGACATTGACTCCGCAAATCAAAGGCAAGAGAAAGTGCGTATTCGTGGCAACTGCAAGCAGTCCAAGTGCAGCACCAATTCCGAGCGCACCAACGTCACCCATAAAAATTCTGGCAGGAGCAGCATTCCACCACAAGAAGCCTCCACATGCTCCAGCAAAAGCAGCAGATAACACGGCGAGGTCAAGCGGGTTGACTGTGCCTCCGGCGAGCACGCCATATAACTCGGGATTTCTAAAAGACCAATAGCCGATGATGGTGAAAGCCAAGAATCCAAACAAGGCCGATCCCCCAGCCAAGCCATCGAGACCATCCGTTACATTCACCGCGTTGGTGGTTGCCCACATCATTCCCGCTGTCCACACGACCCATAGCCACCACGGTATTTCCCAACCAGGTAAGTCAAAGCGAGTGAACGATAACGTTTCGGAAATATCAGTCGCAGCTGCTAACCACCAGGTGATTCCACAAGCCATAGCGAAAGTGATGTAACCCTTTTTCTTCCAAAAGATTCCGCGATTGTGTCCTTTATTAACCTTGATGACGTCATCGAGAAGACCCATCGCGGCCATCACCAAAATACCAACCCAAATGATCAGGGCTTGATTAGAAAATGCGAGTCCATCACGAAGGTGAGCAACCGTCCAACCGACCATCGCTGAAGAAACAATTGCAAGTCCACCCATCGTAGGTGTTCCTGATTTCTTCTGGTGATGCTCGGGACCGTGATCTTCTTTGCCCAAAATTGGCTGGCCTTTGCCACGATTACGAAAGAAAGAAATGAGAAAACGACTTCCCAGCAATGAGAAAAACATCGCTGTTGCTCCGGCGATCATGACGGCAATCATGCGACACTCCTCAACATTTCTAACGCAACCATGCGGTCATCAAAGGGATAATTTTCGGTACCAATGGTCTGACTCACTTCATGACCTTTGCCAGCAATGAGAACCACGTCTCCGGTTCGGGCGATATTGATGGCGCGTTGAATAGCTCGACGGCGATCGACATCGGTTGACAACAATCGATGTCGCATGTGATCGGGAATTCCCGCAATTATTGACGACATAATCGCCTCTGGATCTTCTGACCGAGGGTTGTCAGAAGTCACGATCACGACATCGGCCAAAGAAACAGCAATCTCGCCCATGATCGGTCGCTTCATTTTGTCGCGATCTCCACCACATCCAAAAACCAAAATCACTCTCGATTCGGGAGACGACGCACGGACTGAGCGCAGAACCTCAGCAAGTCCGTCAGGCGTATGGGCGAAGTCAACGAGGACTACAAAATCTTGACCACTCTCAACTTGTTCAAAACGGCCTGGTACCGCAGGAGCAGATTCAAGGCCATTCACGATGTCATCAATATTGATGCCGATCTCTCGAGCAGTAGTCGCAGCTGCGAGAGAATTCATCACATTGACAGTTCCACCAATACCGACTCGAATCGTACGACCGTTCCACGAATATTGATGGGCTGTTGCAGATACTTGCAACTCATCAACATCATTCACAGAAAATGGCGTTAATGCAATCGGAGATTCGTGGAGAATACGTTGTCCATAAGCATCGTCGGAGTTGATGACACCTACTGGCGTGAACTCATGAGCAAACAGTCGGGCTTTTGCGAGAAAATAGTTTTCTTCTGAACCGTGAAAATCTAAATGATCACGTCCAAGATTGGTAAAAGTACAGGCCGCGAAAGAGGTGCCGTTCACTCGCCCAAGTGACAGCGCGTGGCTTGACACCTCCATAGCAACAGCACGAGTTCCGTTGGCCACCATTTCAGAGAGATTTCGTTGTAAATCAGATGCCTCTGGAGTTGTAAACGCTCCACTTAAAGTGCCGATGACTTCGGTTTGCATACCGGAGGCCTTCAAAATTGATGCAAGCAAATGTGCCGTGGTCGTTTTGCCGTTAGTACCAGTGATTCCAACTAGCGACAAATGGCGTGATGGATTTCCATAAAGTTCAGCTGCCGCAAAGCCGACGCAAGCTCGGGGTTCATCGACAATGATCTGAGGGATTTCTTGAGGAATACCAGTGATTTCACGTTGAACGAGCAATGCAACGGCCCCGCGTTCAACAGCCGCCGCCGCAAAATCATGACCATCAAACTTTTCACCCTTGATACAGCAAAAAAGTGAGCCAACTCGAACTTGGCGCGAATCATGGGTCATTGAGCTGACGACGACTTCAGGAGTGCCGTTCAATAATCGAGGCGCCGAGGCAGCACACGCGCTCATCATTTCCTCAACCCGACGTTGTGCCACGGTCAGCCGCCTACTGGGCAACCAGTGTCACCTGGTGTGGGCTGAATTGATAATTCATGAATAGCTATCTCGGCCAAATGTGCAAAGACTGGCGCAGCCGCCGTACCACCGAAGCGGTCTCGACTTGACCGATCCGGTTCGTCGATAGACACGAGAATGGTTACTTGTGGATCCTTTGAAGGAAAGAACCCAACGAATGTTGCGAAGTACGAGCGCAATCCGTCATCACTCTTATACGTACCGTTGGCCTGAATTTTGTATCCGGTTCCAGTTTTTCCAGCGACAGAAATTCCGCTGACTTGAGCCCGGGTACCCGTACCTTCACAGACAACGCCAGTTAACAAATCTGCCATAGTCGCAGCTGATTCTTCCGATATCACGCGATGAGTTGACCCAGATGGGGTTTCCCATTTAGATCCCTTCTCATCAATCGTTGCTCGAACAAATTTAGGAGAGACATACACACCCTTGTTTGCTACAGCATTGACTGCTGCGACAAGCTGCAATGAGGTCGCCGAGAATCCATACCCATAGGCAATCGTTCCGTTTTGCGAACCTTTCCAGTTTTCGGCAGCCTTCAAAATTCCGGCGCTCTCTCCAGGAAAATCTAGTTCGGACAATTTGCCAAAACCGAAACTTGATAAGTAATCATGAAGTTTGGGCGAACCCAGTTCGCTCGCCGCCATCATCGTTCCGATGTTCGATGAATGCACAAGAATATTTCGTAATGTCATTGGTTCAAGATCGTGCGGATAAGCATCATTAATTGTGTATTCAAAATCAGTGCCAGGGTCAAAAGTAAATGTTCCCGGAACTTCATACACCCGATCTGGTGTCGCAATACCCGAGTCAATTGTGGCTGACACGCTAAACACTTTTGCAACAGACCCAGGCTCGTAAGCCTCGACTGCAGCTAAGTTGCCCGCAGTAATTGCCGCTACTCCATCATCACCGCGTCGAACACTGGCGATTGAGAGCACTTCGCCACTCTTCGTATCCAAGATGATCGCATTGCCACCCTTTGCCGACAACTCATTCACTCGAGCGAGAAGCGCTTGTTCAGTTTGGTATTGCATCGAACGATCAACCGTGAGAACAAGATCGGTACCAGGACGTGCTTGCGAGACAATGTGGCTCGTGCCCGGAAGACTACGACCACGCGATGCCTGCTTGACCATTTCGCCGTCAATGCCTGTCAACACTTTGTCGTACTGAAGTTCAAGACCAGTTGCACCAGTGCCAAACGGATCGGTACGTCCGATGATGTTGGCAGCTAGTCCGCCAGCAACCTGAACTCGCTTAGGTTCGCTGACTCCGTTGACTCCAGAGAGATTCAATGAAAGAACTGCATCTGCGACATCTTGATCAACGAATCGTTGAATGTACACAAACGATTGCTTCTGATTCGCCAACTTTGTCGCTAGTTCAGATTCGGCAGTTGAATCGAAACCAAGCATTTGACCGAGAACATGCGCGGTAGCTGCAGGATCGAGCACAGCTCGTGGATCGGCGTATAGCGAAAGGGCCGGAACCGTAATCGCCATTTCATTTCCATCGCGATCAAAAATCGTTCCGCGAGCGGCTGGAATTGTGATATTTGATTCGCGCTGATCTACGCCGTAGGCGCGCAGTTTGCCGCCCTTAACAACTTGAACGACGACGCTCCAGGCAATCAAACCAATGAGCAATGCGGCCGCTACCCCGGCGAACCAACGGAAGCGACTGCGCGCCGAACCGCTTCGCCACACTCGTGCGTTGTGAGCATCCTGTGGAGCTAACCGTGAAGACAAAAATGATGAGCGCCCAGTCGTGCGCGAACTAGTCGTGCGTGGACCAGTCTTACGTGAACTAGTCGTGCGCGAACTTGAAGCACGTGAACTCGAATTGCGCGAACGATCAGTTTTCGATCGCGCCGATCCGGTTCGCGATACTGGCGTACGCGACGATGATGACCGACGGGGTGTTGGCGCCGTGCGTTTCGCAGCCGACGAACGGGTAGTTCTGCTCGGAGTCGGCTTACGGGGGGTCATGGCCGGTCTCCAATCGTTGACTTCACTGCTCCATAGTTAACGAGCGGATCATGCGAAACAGAGAGGAGTTCAGGATCAACGCCTCCAGTTGAAACCAGCACTTGAGCAACAGTCAATGGATCAACAGAAACAAAATCGGTGCCATTTCCAGGGACCATTCCCATTGCAGTCGCCTCAGTGACTAATCGAGCTGGTTCACGAAGACTTGATCGCTCCAGTCTCAGCGCGTCATACCGGTCGCGTTCAGCCGAAATCTGGGATTCAATTTTGTCGATATTGAGTTGAGTCTCGGCGATACGGGTTTGAAAAACGACAACCAACATCATCATGGCAATAGCAACAAATGAAATTGATAATCCAGCGAGAACTAGTCGTCGGCTCCGTTTGCTGACAACTGCTTGTGGCGCAGTTCTCACCGATGGCTTGGTCTGAGTTCGTCGTTGTTGAGCGGTACGCGTCGTAACCTTCTTGCGCTGCGGTGCAGACTTTGGCTGCGGTGCCGTACGGGCAACTTTCATCGGCCTGGCCATCACAGAACCTCCGCTACACGCAGACGAGCTGAACTGCTACGCGGATTAGACAATTGCTCTTCAGCATTTGGCTTCGACGCCACGCGTACCAAACGCACAATGCTCGTCGCTCCACAACCACACGGAAGGGTGCTTGGGCATTCACAACCACCGGTGGCGTGTTGTTTGAATCGCGCCTTAATAATGCGATCTTCACCAGAGTGATACGACAGCACCGCTACCCGACCGCCACTTCGGGTACGACGTACTGCCGAGTCAATGGCATTCGGAAGAATTTCTAATTCCTTATTCAAAGAGATCCGGAGAGCCTGAAAAGTCCGCTTGGCAGGATGTCCACCACGTCGACGTGCCGGCGCCGGAATCGCCGAGGCGACAATGTCAGCGAGTTCGGCAGTTGTATGAATCGGCCGAGCAGCAACTATTGCTCGTGCGATTCGGCCAGCGAACTTCTCATCAGAATATTCACGTAACAAATGCGCGATTTCGCCTTCTGATGCGTGGTTGACGACGTCGGCTGCAGTCGTCGACTCGGTTGTATCCATGCGCATATCAAGCGGAGCGTCGTGGCGATACGAGAAACCTCGTTCACCACTATCGAATTGATGCGATGAGACCCCAAGATCAAAAAGCGCGCCCGACAGCTCGTCAATTCCTGCCTCAGACATCGCAGCATCAAGATCGTCAAAGCGACGGTGTTGCAACATGGCACGATCGCCGTACGGCGCAAGGCGGACACGCGATGCTTCAAGTGCTGCCGGATCACGGTCTAAGCCAAGAACCCGAAGCCCAGGGTGAGCATCAAGAATGGCCGTGGTGTGTCCGGCACCTCCGAGCGTCGCGTCAAGGACGACTCCGTCGGGAACGCTCGCGAAAAGTTCGGTGATCTCGCGCAACATCACGGGGTCGTGCGAAAAAATAGCTGGCTGAGTCGACATCATTCGCCCTCACCAGCAATGACACCCTCGCCGGCCGCCAACATTCGAGCGAAACGGCTCGGTTCCCAGATTTCAACTGAGTCAAAAGCTCCTGAAACAACGACCTTTGAACCAGCGCTGAGACCAGCAAACTGGCGCAGATTTTCATCGAGGGTGATTCGACCCTGTCCATCAACTTGGACTTCGACCATATTGGCGGCCATGGCGCGCAATTCAGCTCGGGTCTTTTCGCCACGCTTGACCGCCAGAGTCATCTCTTCAGCCCAGGCCAGAGAGACCGCAACTGTGACCACACTGATGCATTTGTCCTGCCCAAGCACCAAATAGCAACGGGGTTCGAGACGGTTTCGGAAGGTCGCCGGAAGCGCGACTCGACCCTTGGGGTCAAGCTGACGCTCGTACCTTCCAACGAAACCTTCCACTGATCTGCCTCTCTTGCCGTGATGAAAACCCAGAGAAATGTGGTTTCTGCCTCCACATTTCCCCTATGTCCTCCACTTTGCACCCCACGACCCCCCTTTGTCAACCACTTTTCCCCTTTTCGCGCCACTTTTCTGAGATTTTTTCTCACCCTCCCGACTCATGTGCTCTCGAAAGTCCAAAATCAGAGAAAATCTTCACGAAATCCTCAAGTTGGGCACCAGTTGACGCCGATACCCAAGGGTGCTCAACACCACCCACATTGATCTCGCGGCTTCACGCCAGCGACTTCGTACTCGGACTCTCACGTCCGTGGGCGCTGTGGTGATGACCCTCGCTACCTCAGCCGTATGGGGTGCAACCACAGTTCAGGCAGCGGCATCTCATTCATCAGTGCAAATTTCGGCCACAAACCTGCCATCAACGAAGAAGGCTTCGACGTTTCCGCAAATTGGTGACAGAGGTCAGGCAGTTCGCTCTCTTCAACAAGCACTCATCGCTCAAGGGATTTCCGTCAAAGGTGGCGTTGACGGAATTTTTGGGCAAGGCACCTCAACCGCCATCAAAACATTTCAGTCCAGCAAGGGACTCAGCACTTCGGGAGCGATGAACTCGACGACCGCATTTCTTCTCGGACTAGCCCCGAGCCCATCCTTGCCAATTCTTGGTCAACGCGGTGCAACGGTGACAGCCCTCCAACAAGCTTTAACAAATGCATCAATTTCAGTGCGCGGTGGCATCGATGGAATTTTTGGAGCCGGCACAACAAACGCTGTTTCGGCATATCAAACAAGTCGTGGACTGACCGCAACCGGAGTTGTTGACATCACAACTGCAATTTCACTTGGCATCGTTGAAGGAAGCGCCCCATCAACCGCAGTTTCAGCGACAACTGCTCCATCTACAATTGTTCCGTCAACAACTACCCAGCCAACAACTATTCCGGGCCAGTTCCCAATCAGCGGTGACAATAACGATGCAGTGAAGTCTTTGCAAAAGGCCTTGGTTGCTTCGGGTATTTCACTGAAGGGCGGAGTCGATGGTCGATTCGGTTCTGGCACAACAAATGCGGTCACATCTTTCCAACAAAATATGCGCATCGCAGCAACTGGAGTTGTCGATCAACTCACTGCCCAATTACTTGGCCTCATACCAGCTCCTACGTTTGCGAAAAATGGCGATACCGGCGATGCGGTCAAGGCTCTACAAAATCTTTTGATCACTGCTGGCATTGCAGTACGAGGTGGCGCCGACGGCAAGTTTGGAATAGCGACGAGTAATGCAATCACCGCGTTCAAAAGAGCGCAGGGATTACCAGTAAATGGAATTCTTGATGTGCGAACAGCCGTGTACCTAGGACTGATTCCCGGATTGACAACGAACAATCCCACAAGCCCAACAACGACTACTACGACTATCCCAACGACGACGACCCCAACGACGACGACCCCAACGACGACGATCAATGTGTCAGCGACGCTCCCAACAGTTTTCCCCGTTCTTGGTCCATGCTGGTTCACCGACACATGGAAAGCCCCGCGATCTGGTGGACGTCAACACGAAGGTGTCGACATCATCGCTAAGTCCGGAACGCCAATTTACGCCGTCACGAATGGCACCATTACCCGCGTATTCCTCGATCGACCAGGTTCGCTAGGTGGAAATGCAGTGCGCCTCACTGCTCTTGATGGCACGTACTTCCACTATGCCCACCTCTCTGCATTCGCCGACGGTGCTGCACTCGGAGCCACGGTCGTGGCGGGTCAAATCATTGGCTACGTGGGAAGCACTGGCAGCAGCTCATCACCGCACTTACATTTTGAATATCACCCTGGCGGCGGTGCCGCGAGCAATCCCTACCTAGTTGTCAAACCACTTGACGCCTGCAAGAGCACGACTCCCCCGACGACCGCTGCACCAACCACAACTAGCCCAACGACGACTGTGCCAGCCGCCTAATTCAGAGCCACTTAGTTCAGAGCCACTTGAATTGCGTCAGTCAACTTCGTCGCAACCGTTGCAGAATCCAACGAAAGATTTGACCCACAATTTTGAATTTCAGAAATTGTCGGGCGGGGCTCATTCAACAACTCAAGTAGTAATTCAGGTTTCCATTGCAGAGAAATCGCACATTGGAATCTTGCCCAATCACGCGTACGACGTTGACTGATGCCCACAACTTTGCAACCATCCTGCGTAAATACTTCACCTGGTCCGCGCCCAGCAAAGCAAATAAGTGACGACCAAACAGTTTTGATCAAGGCACCGCGGTGAAGTTCAAGTTTGACATCACTAAGTCTTGAAAGTTCATTTTCAAAAACCTCACCAAGCCATAGTGAAGATTCACCAACATCGTTTAACCACAAAGAATGTTCACGAGGAATCTCAACGTCAATCCAAATTGTCGAATCATTTGCCAGAAAGACAACTCCGCCACCGCTACGTCGTTTGACAATTTCAATGTTGTTCGCCAAACAGGCTTTCTCATTGATTAACGATCGCTCTTGCGTTGAACCGAGGATGATCGCTGGCCGCACTGGCGTGAACAACGAGATAACAGGTTCATTTCCTGTCGGTAACGGACGTTGATGAAACTCTACGCACGATCCGGTCAACCTATGAATACGCGATGACAAAATAGTTCACGAGGCTTTCAATAAATATGGCTTCCATGCATCCGGAACGGTCCCCGCTTCAACAGTCACCCACGCTAGTTCGCGAGGTGTCATCGGTGGAATCGCCAAACGCATTCCAGCTTCATCGGGCGTACGATCACGCTTACCAAGATTGCATTTACGGCATGCCGCAACAACATTTTCCCATACGTGTTGACCGCCTCGAGACCGTGGCATCACATGATCAATTGATTCGGCAAGACCTCCACAGTATTGACAACGATGGTTATCTCGAGCAAAAACAGCACGGCGGGACAAAGAGGTTTTGCGGTGATACGGAACTTTGACGACATAACGCAAGCGAATCACCAGCGGAGATGGCATTGATAAACGTTCACTTCGAATAAATGCCCCGTCATGTTCGACCATTTCGGCCTTGTCACTCAAAACCAAGCACACGGCGCGACGAGAAGGCACAACACTGAGCGGCTCATACGTTGCATTCAGTACCAGCGCGCTTCTCATATGAATCTAATTTCCCCTGCGAACAACAGAAATGATCATGCCACGGCATCCCATTGACGGACCCATTGCAAGTACTTCAAGACATCAGGCAAGTTTGGCTGAGGTGAACTTCCTCCGTATTGAGTCTCAAGTCGAAACTTCACATAGTCACCAGTCGGCAACGGCAGGTATGGACGCATCGTCCACCAACGCGATGGAACCATGCGCCGAGCGACTCGTAGAGCGACCGCCCAATAGCGCGGTCGGGCCACCACACCGAACACGATGCTGAGCATCGCGAATGACCGGCGAATTCGACTCATGATTTAGCGGGGTTCCTTGGGTAATCCGAGCACCATCTCGCCAATGATATTTGACTGAATTTGCGATGAGCCTGCGTAAATCGTTCCGGCGCGGGCATTGAGAAAAGCTCCGGTCCAACTTCCGCTTGAATTTGGCGCACTGCGATCGTCTGGTTGGAACGAATTTAACGGCGGCCGTCCCTCTGGACACATCGCTGAAGCACCAAGGATTTCCATCGAAAGTTCAGTGACCGCTTGGTGATACTCGCTCCAGTAACGCTTGAAGATTCCGCCATCGGGGCCGGGATGACCTCCTGCAAGGAATTTCGTCAAGGTGCGCAATCCGAGATAGCGCATGATCTGAACCTTTGAATACGCCCAAGCAAGTTTCTGTCGAATGCGAGGATCTTGGTCAACCCCACACTCCTTAGCCAAGAGCAGCAATCGATCAAGTTCGGCTTGGAAACGCACGGGAACCGTTGCAGCACCTTCACCACGCTCGTAACCAAGCAACGTCATTGCTACGGCCCAACCATTATTCAGTCCGCCAACGACATTTTCCTTTGGACATACTGCATCGGTGTAAAAGACTTCATTGAATTCGCTCTCACCGTTGATCATTTTGATTGGGCGAACTTCAATTCCGGGTTGGCGCATATCAACCAGAAGGAAGGAAATACCTTTATGTTTGGGACTGTCGGGATCGGTTCGTGCCAACGTGAAAATGTGATCGGCCAAATGTCCAGCCGAGGTCCAAATTTTTTGTCCGTTCAAAACCCATTGATCACCATCAAGAGTCGCCTTCAGACCCAAGCTTCCTAAGTCACTACCGGCATTAGGTTCGCTATAGCCCTGACACCACACATCATCATTGGACAAGATGCGCGGCAGGTAATACGACTTTTGTTCTTCAGTCCCCCATGTCAACAACGTGTTTCCCAACATGGTGATACCAAAGCCATCATTGGGTCCACCTGTTGGCACTCCGGCCCGAGCAAATTCTTCAGCCAAGATCACTTGTTCGAGTGCCGACATGCCTCCGCCGCCGTATTCGGCTGGCCAGCCTGCTGCCAGATAACGCTCACGATGCAAAATCTTGCGCCAATCCATGACCCATGCATGGGCTTCGTCTGCGGGCAATAAACCGATCCCGCGCCAATCGGCTGGAAGGTTTTTGGCTAGGAATGACTGCACTTGGCTACGAAAGACATCTACTTCAGGGTCATACATCGGACGCATACCTGCGAACTTACTCGCCATTTGCTGCAGTCAGTGAATCTTTAGTTCGTCATACTGGTCAGGGCTACTGCAGCAGCACCGATTAAAGCCGACGAGTCGCCAAGTCCGAGGGGAACGATCGAGATCCCCGCAGTGAATGGCAATTTAGATCGTGATTCCAACTCATCATTAGCTGCTTGGAAGAATGGATCGCCCCACCCCAAGGCAACGCTTCCGCCAACAACGACCCGCGAAATATCAGCGACTGCCGCGACCGAAGCCACGGCTCGTCCGAGCAAAATTCCGTTACGGACTTTCAAGTTCATGGGTGCATACATCGGGTCGCGTCCAGTTTCTCGTTCAATGGCTGGACCTGACAAATACGCTTCGAGACAACCTCGTCCTCCACACCGACACGGGCGATCATCATGCCCAACAACATCCCCTCCAACCACGGTGTGCCCAAAGTGACCGGCATTTCCAGTGCGACCCACGGCGAGGCGATTATTGACGACAAGCCCCCCGCCAACACCAGTTCCGATCACGACTGCCATGAAATTTGCACAATCGCGTGCTGCACCTTTCCAACCTTCCGCCAACGCAAGAGCCTTCGCATCATTGTCGATGAAGGTTTTCAAACCCGTCAGTTCTGAAATTGATGTCAACAGTGGAAAATCAACCCATGTCGGAATGTGTAGCGGAGATACTTCGGTTCCACCAATTTTCATCGGACCGCCACAAGCAACTCCACAAGCAACTAATTCGATGTCGGAGGCCGCGGCTTGAATGCGCTTAATCAAGGTCGAAAGTGTGATCCAGGGGGCGCGCGCCGGCGTTGCGACTCGATCTCGACGAATGATTTCTCCTTGCGCTGTGACCACAGCGGCGGCCAGTTTTGTTCCGCCGATATCAACTGCAAGAATTCCTGAGGTCGTTGCCATCTCACTCACGGTATCTAGCGTCTAGCGTGTGACCGTGTCTTCTTCCGTCGGTTCCACTTCCTCCCGCTCCTTCGCCAGCATGTTCGAGTCCATCGTGGACAACGTCGGACTGGTTCTTCAGGGCAAAAAAGGCCCCATTGAACTCGCCGTTGTTTGCCTCCTGGCTGATGGTCACCTACTCATCGAAGACGTGCCAGGCGTCGGTAAAACAAGTTTGGCCAAAGCTCTGTCAGCTTCTATCGAATGTTCGTGGAAACGCGTTCAGTTCACTCCCGACTTATTGCCGTCCGATCTCGTCGGAGTGTCGATTTGGAGCAAACAACGCGAGGTCTTTGAATTTCAAGAAGGACCACTATTCGCCAACATCGTGCTGGCTGATGAAATCAATCGCGCTTCTCCCAAGACTCAGTCCGCACTTTTAGAAGCGATGGAAGAACGCCAAGTGTCAATTGACGGCGTCACTCGCAGTCTTCCGCACCCGTTTCTTGTCATCGCGACGCAAAATCCGATTGAACATGATGGGACATATCGTTTGCCCGAAAGCCAACTCGACCGGTTTTTGATTCGCATGGAAATCGGTTATCCAAACCGCCAAGCCGAACTAGACATTCTTGAACCCGGAACTGGTGCCGACTTAACTGATCAAGTCGCGCCTGTTGTGACCGCCCGTGACATTCAAGAAATGATCACCGTTGCTTCGCAAGTGTCAATGGTTGACCCCCTGAAGAATTACCTCGTCGATATTGCTCACGCGAGTCGTAAGCACCCTCAAGTTGCACTCGGATTATCGCCTCGGGCGATTATTCAACTAGCGCGAGCGGTACGAGCACTCGCAGCAGCACGCGGTCGCAATTACGCAACACCCGATGATGTCAAAGAACTTGCAGTCCCAGTTTTGGCGCACCGCCTTGTTTTGCGAAACAGTAACTCTGGCCGTCGCATGACGACGAGTGATGTCATCCAAGAAATTCTTGCAACCGTACCTGTGCCCTCTGGACGTTAGATATGTTCTCAAGACAATCCGGAGTTTTTATCTTCGGTGGTCTGATCACCATTGCTGTCGGTCGCCTCTTCGGACTCATTGAACTCTTCATCATGGGCACAGCGCTGATCACATGCGTACTGGTCGCTCTGCTGCTCGTCACCACGCAAAAACCAAACATTGACATCAATCGGGCAGTTAACCCACGCAACCCCGAAGCAGGTCAGATCATCCAGGTCGAACTCAGCCTTCTCACAAACTCACGAATCCCGGCGTGTGATGTACGCGAGTCGACAGAAGAAGGAGGGCAGGTTCATATTTCGTTGGCGCCTCTCCCTTCGGGACAGGTCGCTCGAGCCAATTACCAAATTGCCACCTTTCGCCGTGGAACCCTGATCCTCGGACCAGCAGTCGTCGAGGTTGCTGATCCACTCGGGCTTTCGCGACGATCAAAAAACTTGGGTCAATCGACAGAGATCACTGTCTATCCTCGATCGGTCGATATCAAACTTCCAGACCCAAAAACTGGTGAAGGCGAATTGGTTGATGCCATCAAGCGCGCCATGCGCAATCAACCAACGAGTTCTGAGTTCCGCTCCATGCGCGAATACTCACTAGGTGATGATCCACGCCGAATCAATTGGAAAGTGAGTGCCAAGCGCGAAGACTTGGTCGTCAACGAATACGAAACTGAATTATCGATAGACACATCCATCACACTCGATACCCGAACTCGTTCGTATTCGCCTGAAGGATTTGAGCGTGCGGTTTCGGTCGCCGCATCTTTTGCCCGATCTATCGCGGATCAAGATGACGAGGACTTCGCAAAAATCGGAATCAACTGTGGTTCACAGAG